>Ga0213828_1000031_pt1 | contig 288682 bp, 206 predicted proteins | sample MC6MC0897MG_FD_180664 | JGI IMG/M metagenome (GOLD analysis project Ga0213828, IMG submission 180664) | Enriched soil aggregate microbial communities from Iowa State University, Ames, United States - MC6-MC0897-MG | ecosystem: Environmental > Terrestrial > Soil > Unclassified | place: USA...
ATGGCACCCGGGCTGTGGCACGGGGCACTGGGCAATCCCGCCGGAAATGTGACGTCGGATAAGCAACGGGTCTGGGAAGAAATACGTAATACCAGGCTGGCTCAGAGCCCCGGACGGGCGTCCACCACCCCGCCCCCGGCCACCTCCCCGGCACCCTGGACGCTTCAGCAGCAGGCAAACGGCACCCTCACCTTCAGTCACCATGCCGCCGTTCATCTGGAGGATTACGCCCTGTCTGCAGCCCCCCTGAACGGCACACAGAGCACTCCGCTGCGGGCAGACCAGAATGACGCCTGTTTCATCATTCATGCTCCGGGGCAGAACCGTACGCAGTCCGGTCAGGGAAGCCGGGCTTACCGGGTTACCCGGCAGCCCTTTGCCGTCAGCACCGTACTGCCGGCGGCCCTGACCGGTACGGGTCTGGAGCCGGTGCCGCTCATCCGGGGGGCGGACAACGGAATTACCGTGGCTCCCCAGGCCCCGCAGCTGCTGTCGTTTTTGTCCTCGTTTTATGCCGCACGGGGGCCAGTGCCAGTGCCAGTGCAGGGCGGGGACGGGCTCATTCGCGGCAGCGCAGGTTCGTGGTGCCTGATTGACGACAGGCCATTCCCGGTCCGCACCGGGCCTGACGGGAAGTACTACATTCCTTCTCCCGACATTACCTTTCTGAGCCGAAAACAGCGGGATGTGGCCGGAACAAAAAAACAACTTGAGGCCCTGAAGCTCCGGCCCGTGGAGGTGGAGCGCAGGAATGGCGTATGGCAGATGAAACCGTCAGCTAATAACGGCCGGTCGCTGCTGACCTTTCTGGCGCAGGCCGGGCTTTACGGTGTGACAGCAGAGCCCGGCAGCCGCACAGGACATGGCTTCCGGCATGCGGGCATGACCTTTCCGTATGAGCGGGAAGTGAACGCCACGGCGGGGCATCTTACCCTGCCCGCCGTCACCGACCCGGCAGGGAAGCGGCCACCGGTCCCGCTGGACTGGTATCCGGCCGCCGGATTTGGCGGGGATACCGGATTTTTCGCCGTGAATTCCTCAAAACCTGATGAAAATACCGTCAGGCCCGCGATGACGCTGGATACCATGACCAGCCGGGAAAAAGCAGGTTTTGTCCTGAAATTTCTGGCCCTGGCGGTGGACAGTCCGTTCCGCACAATTCGGGAGCTCTGGGGCGATACCATGGGGGATATCACGTCACGGAAAAAACTGTGGAACGCCGTGATGAATGGCAGTTGGGAGCAGGACAATGAAGTGGGGACTGCCGTGGCGTCGCTGGCTGATTTTTCCTGGCAGAATATCTTTGCCTCATCACCTGGCTGGCTGGGGTACACCGCCACCACTGAGGCGCTGAAGGGCCTTCTTCACGGGGCCGGAAAGACCCTGATGAACCAGACGCTCACCCGGGAAGATATGAACGACATGGAGCAGGGCCTGGGGAGCATGGTATTCGGACTGAAACTGGCGGAACTTCCCTCGGGCGGCAGCATGCCGGCCTGGATGCAGAGCCGGGATACCCTTCAGGGCCAGAAGTATCTGATCCGGCATCTCATCACACCGTCCCTGCACCGGTCGCCTGAACTGCCGTACGACAACCTGTTCCGGAATGATGTCTCCGGCACCACCTGGCTGCACGAGGCTGAGCCGCGGCCGGGCGGGCCGGATTATCCGTCCCCCCTGGAGCGTAACGGAGACCTGTACATGCAGAAGGTACCTGACGGTGTTCAGGGGCATGAGCCGGCTCTGTACCTCAGTGAGGGGAAGAGGTTGCGGCCGATGACAAAAGAGGAGGCGGACCTGAACCGTCACCTGGTACAGGTGACAGGCGAAAATGTACCGGAGAACCTGTACCGCGACCCGCGGACCGGCTGGCAGTATGTGCGGGAAACGGATGCGCAGGGTATCCGCCTCGCGGACCGGGCCGTGGCCCTGCATGACACCGGCACGGCTGCTGCAGGATATGACCTGTATGAGGTTCCGGGGTCTGGCGAGATGTTCCGGGCGGAAAACGGCCGGCTGCGCGCCCTGACGGTCGGTGAGGTGCATGAACTGGCGGCGCAGCTGCCTTCAGAGGAAGCACTGAACGCGGAAAATTATGAGAAGGTGTATGTGATAAACCGGGACAGGTCACGGACCGTGGAGTATGCGCCGAAAATAAACCGGAACAGCCCGCAGCAGCAGAACGGCAGGAGCACGTACCGCTATGAGGCCACCACCGGTGGCTGGCGGCAGACCGGGAGGACCATTGATGCTGACGGGCGCGTACTCAGCCTGCCGGGCGGGAGTAAAATTGTAAGCCAGTGGGAGCATGTTGAAGATGTACAGTTCTTGGGGGTAGGTTCTCATATTAATAGCGAGGGAATTCGAGATACGTATTTCTCTTTTGAAAGTAATGTCCAAAACGTAAAGTGTTTAAATATTGTGGCACACGCAAAGATGGAGGCTAATCTTGGTACTGCTACAATCGGATTTGATAATGTGAACACTCGATATACTGGAGATGCCTTCGCAATATATATACGTGACGGAATGGGAATCGATTTTAGTAAATATCAGCGAGTTAGACTTTTTATTTGTAATTCAGCGGATGGTGGTGTTAACAGCTTTGCAAAAAGATTTGCACAAGTTTCCGGACTTGAAACTGAGGGACATTTAGGTGGAATGGAAACAGAGGGAAGGCTTCAGTCGATGGTCAATGCTCATTCTTCCTCGCTGAACTTGGAGGCTCACTATCAAGAGGATTTACTTTCTGCAGAAGAGGAAATTAATGAAGTGTTAGATGAAATGGATTCGCAGGACCAAATCTTTGGTCGAGTGGGCGGGTATACTTCTGAAACTTTCAATAGAGCATCAGATGTTATCAGATTTGGTGAACAATTCCATGTAAATAATAAAGGCCTACTGGAGGAAAGGTTTGATGTGAAATTATATAGAGCAGATAAAATGCCATCCAATACTGTGTTAACACATGGATTTCATGAATCAGTGAATTTTTTCGGCATCCGTAAAATGTTACCTGATACTGATAAGGTTCTTATTGTATCAGAAAGCCTGGACGGGGCTCTTCGTTATCTGGATACCATGCTACATGGAGAAGGGTTTGTTTATGAAATAAATCATCCTGGTATTCGCGGGAGTTCGTTGATGAGAAACTACTTAATAAACAGAGATAGCCTTTCCACTCATTTATCTTCAGGGGAACTGACAAGTGAAAACGATTTAAGCCTGGCAACCCTTGAGGCCAGTGATTATAAAGAAGTTCACATCGCTTTTGATGAATTGCGTGTTACAGATATAACATTATCTGAACAGCAGTAAAGTGTAAGCGTTAAGTGAGCGCCGTATTGACGGCTATTTATTGGTGGGATCTATATTCCATGGCAGGAGTTCGGCTACTTTGTTCGACGGCCACTCCGGCAGTACGCTCAGGATATGGCGAAGGTAAGCCTCCGGATCGATGCCATTGAGCCTGCATGTCCCGATAAGACCATACAGCAGTGCTCCACGCTCCCTTTTCTTGTGCCCGCAGGTGCTCGATTTCGCGCTCTTCGTTCTCTATTTTCTCTTCTGCACGGGCCGGCGCCGAACGCAGGAACGACTCAGTCCCGGCAACGAGACTGAACTGGCTGTCTTTCTGGCGAAGCGCGTCTTCCAGCGCGGCGATACGGGCGAGATAGTCCTGACTTATGACCTCATTTATAATGCGGTCATCTTCTTTTTACAACATTGTCAGTGAGTAAAGGCGTGCTGTTTTTGGCTGACGCCAGTCCAGCTTATCGGGGAGCATGGCAAGTTGTGAGCGGGTGATCGCGATTTTGCCATCGCGTACAGCAGGCCAGATGAACTGGCCTTCTTCAAGACAGCAGCTGCAGGGTTATCGATGTGGCGCTGATGACCGTCAGTCCGCGCTATATTCCGCTGGACTCCCGCTATGAGGGCATGGTCGAAGCGCGGCTGTGGGAGGAAAAACGCGCGTTCATCAAGCCTCTGCGCTACGACGGTGAAGAGGACGTTTTTCCAGACTTTGTTCTTAAAGACGTGTCTGGTGTGGACTCGCTGCCGATGGAAGTCTTCGGTATGAACACGCCGGATTACCTCCAGCGCAAGCGGGAAAAAACGGTCTTTTATGACAGTGAATATGGTGCTGGGCGGTGGTGGCAGTGGGAGGCATCAGAGGATCCGGAAGGGGAAAAAATGCCGGCTTTTCCGGTAAGATAATTATGCTGGCTTCCTCAGAAGCAGAGCATAAATAAGGACAGAGACAGGTCTTCCCCAGTTACCTTTAATGCCCGTAATCGCCTGACTAATGCCCCGAGTCCGCGAGATCGTTTTCAGACAGGCCGGTCATCTTTAGTACAGAATGTCTGTCGATACCGTTTTGAAGCAATGTGCGGGCAATTTTCAGAGTGGCTTCGCGCTCACCTTCCCTTCTGCCCTACCCTTCTCCATGCCCTTCTGTTCAAGCTGCTCTGCAATGGTCATCAGTGCGTCTCCGTGTTGGGGCACGCGACGTGCCTGGATAGGCCTCATCGTCGATTAAGTCTTTCTTCCATTTGTACAAAACCGGAACGCTGACGCCTATCTTTTGTGCAACTTTAAGAGCCGTCCCGCGTCGGTTGCAGAGCGCGCGAACAGCATGGATTCTTTCGTCCGGGCTGAAGCATTTGTTGGTATTCGAGCGAATAACCAGCGGACGTCGTCCCGGATAAACCTCTATGACCCAACGTTTAAGCACTTCACTGCTGGGATATCCGATGGCGCGGCAAGTGAAAGCAAGACATCCACCATGCGTAAGATAATGCTCAACAGCGGCGACTTTCTGCGCATGAGAGTAACGTTCCCTTGGCTTTAATTCTCTCGGTAAATCACCCTTCTCTTCATAAATACGAACCCAGCGGCCAAGCTGTTTTATGGGCGGGTAACCTAATTCCCTGACTACTACAGACGCTTTTCTGCCATATAGATAATAGAGTTCAACAGCGCGAATCCGCTCCTCATAAGAATGCATAAATCATCTCCTGAAGGTCCAGGAAAACATCCGCTCCCCCTTAAGACGACATCTTAATAATGGATATACATCAGTATTGGGTGCTATTTGATAATGTAACTTGTTTGGATTAGTAACTATCTAAACGTTTCTATTTTCGAAAAATTTAAGGCATTTCCTAAATATGTGTTCGCTCGATATTTCATTTCTTCAATTACCTCAGAAACGGTCATAAGTGGAATTTCAATTCCTCTTATGATGAATGCTAATAAACTTAATCATGGTGCCGTTGTATCAATATTGTTCATTGTTTTATATAAAATAACTGTTACTGCATTACTGTCTATTTTAATTTCAATGAAAAGGAAGCTGAGTAACCACCATCCATGACAATATCACTTCCGGTCATGAAATTATTATTAAGAATAAAATTCATCGCCGCCCAGACATCACTCACAGTCCCACAATTCCCTGTCAGGTATGCCTCACCATAATCAGGGAGGCGACCTGCATATTTACCCCGAATCATTGGAGTATCAATTGTAGCAGGAGATATGGAGTTGACTAATATTTTAGGAGCATTTTCAACAGCGCAAACTTTAGTTAAGTTTACAATAGCTGCTTTAGCACTGCTATAAGCAACCATGTTTTTTCCTCCCACAGTAGCGGTCGAGCTCGCTATATTGATAATTTTTGAAACTGTAGCATTATTTTTCATTTTAATTATTTCAAGCTTACAGGCATTGAATGCAGGCAAGAAAATATTTTTATATGATTCAATTAATTCTTCTGATGCTATTTCCGCTACAGTCTTCCTGATTCCAGGTACGCCAGCGCAGTTAATGGCAAAATCAATCCTGTCAAATTTTTTAAATGCATTTTCTGCCTCAATATAATTCGAAAGATCGCACTTAATTTGTTTTATTTGCGCATCCAGACTATTTGAAATAGCCTTATCAATACCTATCACTTTATAACCAGCCTTATGAAACTCAGCCGCCGCATGGTTGCCAATACCGCTCGCATGTCCAGTAACAAGAATAAATTTTGGCATATCAACTCCCTTTTTAAACTTCAGATAACCGGCTTCACACTGGAAGAAGATGAAATCCTGGTAACTACATCATCTTTTTTTACCTTCCGGATACATAATATCAGTCCCGCAACATTATCCACCATGTCGATCACAGAATGTTCAAATCAAATTCAAAAATTTAATGAACTGGACAGGCAAATAATTTCCATAATTACATTTTTATTTGAAAATAAAAACTTAAAAATGAAAAGATTAATTCTTGACGATAATATTTATCTGCGGTATGAAAATGGTAACGCCGCAAAAATAAATCATGAGGAATTGTTATCATTTTTGCAAAAAGATTTAACAACGGATGACGCCCTGAAAATTTTAACAAAGATTTTAAGATAGTTTTCAGCATTCTTATGACGTATAGAGATTGATGCGATTCTTGCCGGTTTTATTCGTTTTTAACAACAATCAGAAAAGATGGCTGGAAGCACAGGCGAAACCCGAAGCCACATAAGAAACACTCAAATATAAATTCACAAAAAACGGGTTAAGTAATGTATAGGTTAAAAGTATATAACAGAGGAAAAGTTGAAGTTAGAGGTTTTCACAGCGGGACTTTCAATATCTAGACATTACTAATAAACCACAGTGCTGCGGATGGGAATTTCGTAGTAATAAAAAACCCCTTTCGGGGCTATTTAACCTTGAGAGCCACATTGCCCATAACATGTTGGGGTTTTGCTCGGCGCGATCTTCTGATAATACCACCAGTGCGCTTAACAATTATTCGCTGCATCTCAACCTCAACTGGGATCATTTGGCCTGACCCAGCATCATAGGAAAACAATTGGCCGTCTCTTAAAACAGTCTGAGAGCCAATCTGCCGAATTGGCGCTGCAACCGTAACTTTAATCGGTTGACGGAACGAGGTTTCCACCGAAGTGGCAGCCACGCTTTTGCGACTTCCAACCCATGCGTCGGTATCGTGTTTAATATTCAGGTCAACTCGAAGAGGCTTAGCCGGTATCTGCTTAACCGGGCGGTCGGTAGAGAGACGAACGCGACGGCGTGAGGTTTCCTCGGCGGAGGCACCTGATGACACGACAGTAGTTCTGCCTTCATCGATGGCACGGCTCATTGCTTCGATGCGCTCAGCCTGGCGAGCACGATATTGCTCAAGCCTACTCATAGAATTTTGGCGTTCGTAAGACATTCGCCTTCCCCTCTGGTTCAAGTCCATCCTCTGTGGTTGAACCTTTGTGTTTCTTCTTCGTGACAAATCGGCAGTAAACGCTTAATAGTTAAAGGTCTGCTGGCGCGAAAGTATAAAGCCCCACATTGAAGGTAGCATAATGGTCAATAATTATTCTTTTAACGCATTTGAGGACTCTGGTGCCAGCACCAGTTGGAAGCTCTTCGGCTCGTCTAAACGGCGTTTTGCTAAGGCGATTAGCTTTCGTGTCAAACGTAACGTCAAAGTGCTTAGCGTATTCTGGAAGCCTAAAACCTTCAGGGAATTTAACCGCCGAATCCCACGGGTTTTCGCTGGTTACCTGCGTGAAATAAACTTCATAATCAACTCCTGCCACCGTAAATCTCGCGGCCTGCTGACGTGGCTGGCCGTATTGAGCAAACTCGTCGAAATTAGTCATGATTCATAATGGACCAGCGGGAGCATTTGGGCAGAAACTTACGGTTTCACTCTTTTTGTGAACGCAACACCCTGTAAGGCCGCTGCGTTCACACCTTTTAATAGGGCAGGAGCTGCGCCTTGTCACCCTTCGTGACTTCCTCTAGCGTGACATGGTAAATATCCGACGCATCTGTGGATATGGCTGTAACTTTGAAATTCGCCAGCGGGGAATACAGCCTTTCGCCCTCATCATTTTTAAATGACAGGCCACTCGGGATGGATAACCCGTTGCTGCTATTGCCTTTCACCTTGAATATGACTTTTTCATCATCCGGGCTACGTTTTGCAAAATCGCGGGCAACATTTACATGTCTGGATGTGGAGAAGAATTGCCCAAGCTTGTACACGGTTTCAGTTTTGTTCTGTTTATCGGCATCAAATCGTGAAATTAACTTATTAATCCCACTCGGTGTAATTCCTTGCCCGCGATAAGTTGTAATATTTTTTTCTGACGGGGTGTACCATGCTATAGCGCCCCTTTTCACCAGTTCGCTCAGATTTCTACAATTTGCCTTGATTGTAGATTCAACTACCTGATTACCACGGTTAAAAATCTCATAACCATGAGCCTTGCAGTATTCTTCAACGACTTTATTCCCGCTCACTTTGCCCGCAGAGGGAGCGCTGCTAAACTGATGACGCGCCTCAATGTTGAGCGCTTTGCATCCCGCATTGCTTTGATATATCGTGGAAAAATTTTGCCAAGTCTTATGGTTTTTTTCATCAGCTTTTTTCGCATCGGTTTCAATTTTAGCAAGTTCGCCTATTTTTTTCTCTATGCGATTTTTTCTCGCCTCGATATTGTCAATTTCCTTATTATTCTCGGCGACCTTTTTGTTTAGGTCATTAACCTTACTCATGGCGCTAGCAATTTTTGACTGTAACGTATCTATCACCATTTTGGCAGATACTGTACTCTCTTCAGCATTGATCTTTTTAACTGCGGCTTCGCGCTCAGTCTGATAACGATCACCATGAAAAGTATTTTTTAAAAAATTACTAGCCTTGCCGTATTTAAAATGATCATTTTTCAGACGTACAGAGGCATTCTCACCATGTTTTTTTGAGACTGACTGAAGACTTTTAAGTAATGACTGGTTGACGGTAATATCCTTTTTATGTGCGGTAATAGAGTTGTTTAGTTTGGTTACGCAATTTTTAACATCTGAGATATTTTGCGATAATTTTTTTCTATCTTTGCTTAATCCGTTCCGCTCTAGACGTATTTCATATGTAGACACTACGGTATTATTGCTAATAGAATTTATTGGCATTTATTCCCCTCGCTGTTGAGTACATAAATATTGTTAATATATGAGTTTGCTGAACTCGTAATGATTGCAGATTTCATAATCGAGGGCTATCAAGAAACGATTTTTAGCCAGAAATGACAGGCAGCAGAAAGTATTTGAGAGGAAATATTGGATATAGCAGGTCATTTGAACAGCAACTTACGGTTTTGCCCTTTCGGTAGACTCAGTACCGTAAGGTTCACCATCAACAAAATAAGTGCCATTGGGTAATACGTGTTTATAGGGTAGTAAAGATATATGGGCTAATACGTCATCATCAATAACCTCACCATTTTCACGTAACCCTTCAACAATGTTGCTTATTCTTGATGTGTTCCAGTACAGGATTGCATTAGATACCAGACTCAGTGCGCTGGATTCATTCATGATTTCTTCGTAATCACCAGTCGTGAATTCCCCCTGCCCCCTGATTTGCAAAAAAGATCCATCTGGGTAACTTATGTCGGTATTCGCCTTTATTGAGCTGAAGCTGAACCGTACGAAGCAAATCCTGAACGGTCATATAGCGCAGAATATATTCCGTCTTAATAATTCGCCCAAGATTGGTAAACGCCTTAGAAAGACGATCAGATGGAAAACTGTTGGTGAGCCTCTCTACGATGACATGGGCCGGTGCTGTACGTTCTTTAAGAGATTGCGATACATGGATCATCGCATCCCATTGCTCCTCAATGATGTCCAGATCTGCCGTTTTATTCAGCAATGGTGTGAAAACACCATAATTAACCGTACGGTCAACCCGATAGAGTTGTTGATCTTTCAAATCTTTTATCCGGGGCATAAAATAATAACCAAGCAGATAACACAGCGCGAAAATTATTTCGGTATAACCGTGGGTATCTGTAATATGTTCGCGAATTTTCAGGATTGTGTTATTTTCCAGAATCCCGTCAAGTACATATAAGGCTTCTCTTGGATTACAGGAAATCGCTTTGGTACTGTACACCGAATATTGATCTGATACGTGCGTATATATCCCAATCGCCTTTTCGTAATAACCATAATAGCGAGGATAATAGGCTGCAAGGAGGCTGTCTGCTCTGATTCTGAAACGCTGTGCATCAGAAGACGACAATTGGCCCGAACCGTGTGCCTGACTGAAAGGAAGTTGATGATGCTGATTTACAATTTCTGCACTGGCGGCTTTAATCGTATCTTCCCGGACGTAAACAAGATCAGAATCTTGATTTACAAACTGAGGCTCTGACCAGGGCTGGGTGCGAAAAAATCTATGAAGATAAAATCAGCGGTGTACGGACTGAACGTCCAGGGCTCACCCGGGCACTGGAGATGCTTCGTGAAGGCGACACACTGGTTGTCTGGAAGCTCGATCGTCTGGGCCGTAGCGTAAATGTTAAATTTGCAGACTAATGGACCTGCTTTGTCCCGGCCATACGCAGACACAGTCAAAGGGTCACGGCACAAAAACATGAAAGAGTTACGCGTGCAGTATGCGGGTAAACCTGTCCGGGCATTCTTTGCATTCGACCCCGTTCGCAGAGCAATCGTCCTCTGTGCCGGTGATAAAAGTAACGATAAAAAATTTTATGAGCGCATGATCAGCATCGCCGATGATGAGTTCACCGCGCACCTGAAAACGATGGAGGGAAAATAATGAGAACGCTGGACAATGCAATTGCCGCACGCTCCCCTGAGAGCCAGGCACGCATTCGTGAAATTGCAGACGAGATGATCCTCGAAACAGGCTTGCAGATGATGCGTGAAGAACTGCTGCTGTCGCAAAAAAATGTTGCAGAAGCTATGGGGATCAGCCAGCCAGCTATCACGCAGCTGGAACAGCGAGGTAATGAGCTTAAGTTAGCAACGCTCAAGCGCTACATCGAGGCTATGGGAGGAAAACTCAGTCTTGATGTTGAGCTGCCTACTGGGAAACGCGTGGCTTTTCACATCTGAAACTAATCCCGGTTAACTGGCCCAATTCAGGGCCAGCTAATTATTGACTTGACCGCTGAGGGAGTTCTCAGCGCTGATCGTCACTTCGTCAATCGTTGCCTTCAGGCATTTACCGTCATTGCAGGTATAGATTTTGGCCGTACCACCGTGTAACAACGCATGGTTCAGGTCTTCATTTGTCGTCATGGCCGTAAGGGGCTGCAGCTTACCATCATCAAAAATGAGGGTGCCGGTAATACTCATGGAGAACTCTTTTAACTCCCTGTTTCCGCTGAATAACTGATTTTTTTCAAGTGAATCCCATATCAGGTTTTTATAAGAAAATATCAGGAAGCAACGCCGGGTAGAAAATGGCAAGCCACAGAAAGCGGCTGAGAATCAATATTAGGTTACTATCAAAGCATAACTATGAATTTGGATTGGAAATCTCAATGAACCCTTCACTGGCATTGTTAAACATAATCAGAAGGAGCAGATGTTGAGGTAGAGTTCGGTCGTAGTAAGAAAAAAATCGAACTCAGAATGTTGTAACTATATAGTTAAACTCTCTTCAAATACGGGTTGATACTTATAAATTGCTGCTCGGGCATTTTCGTGTATACCTCCGGTAAGGATGATCTGCTGGGAGCAATAACCCTGCTCATTAACGCCGTCGTGTTATGGACACTATTTATATGCGGTCAGCTTTGGAGCATCTCAGCGCGCAGGGTGACGCTGAAGGATGAAAAAATCGCACGCATCTCGCCGCTTTGCCACGTACACATCAATATGCCCGACCATTATTCCTTCAAGCTGGCAGAACCAGTGACCAAAGGACATCTGAGACCATTAAAAGAGGCGTCAGAAGCATAAGAGGTTACTTTAGGTGAGTTTTCGTTCAGGCCCCCTGCGCTGTTCATGCGGGGCTAAGAGGTAGTCCCCGAAATAAATTCAAGGACTACTTGCTTAATGGTTATGCGGCCTTGGGTTGAACTTACACTTGCGCACAAGATGTATATAGGCGCTAACTGTCAGAAATCCGCAACCAGTTGTGAAATACATTACTGCATTAATGGCCAGTGCCATTGCCAGACATAATCAGGCTGAAGGTTATCGAAGGCTAAATCAGGCAACATTAGTGGTTGATTAAATGCATTGGTATATCTCTCAGTAAAAGGATGAACATCCTGTAAAGCAATCAATCTGTCCCCCTCAGTAAACCTACTTTGCATAATTTCTGGTAATTTTGCGACTTCACTTTTGAAAGCTTCTCTGATGGCTCGCCGGGTATATCCTCTGAGAGGTAAGCGCTCATTCAGTTTTGATAATGCGCCGGTCCGGGCGAAGAACCTTTCAATGAAATCACTGCCGTTATCATTTAATCTTAAGACCGCATGAACGTTTTTTCTGGATGCATTCAGTGCCCCTACAATCTGATCGGCAACACTTTTCTCTGCCGCATCAGTATATATTGGTGATAGCGTTTTTAATGTTTCACCATAATGTTCTATATTCTGAGCCACTACCCGTCCAGCTAAAAACCCTAAACCATAAACTTGTCTGACTCCCCCGGGAAGTCGCCCTATCCCCAGCCCGCGGATGGCAATCCGATCCCAATGTGCTGTTTGCTCCGCAGAGTATCCCCCTCGTGCGGCTGATGCCAGAGGCGCAACCCGGGCTCCCTGAGTTGCCGCCGCCTTTATCATTGACACCCTACTCCCTGAGCTGGCGGCTTCCGCATCACGCGATGCCCGCAGCATGTTTCCCACCATTGAGGTATACATAGAGTCCGATGACCTGAGCAGGCTTATCCCGCCCTGCACCAGCTTCACCCCGCCAAACACGATCCCCGGAACTCCCAGACCCAGCGACGCCCAGCCCAGCTTTTCACTCAGCGCAGGATCTCTCTCCTCCAGGGCGCCACTTGCTTTCGCCAGCGCGGCGCTTGCCACATCCAGTACCGCTATGCTCGCCGCCATCACGCCCAGTGCGATACACCCCGCCGCACCCAGCCCCAGCGTCACAACACCCACTACTACCGCCAGTATACCCATTCCAATCGCCAGCCATCCTCTCCAGCTGAGGTGCCCCGTTGGGTCACTGTGGTTAATTGGGTCTCCAGCGCAATAAGCATACGCATTGATCCCGCCTTCGCCGAACGGACTCAGGCTATCCGGACAATGGAATCGCATCAGCGCCGGGTTATAGGCCCGGTAGCCGTTGCCGAGGTGCGTTACGCCAGTTGCCGGATCTTCCCGCTCGCCGTTCCATCCCCGTACGCTCTCGGTTTGCTTTTCGCTTCCATGTTCCGTCCGACTCCCCTGACCATACGGACCATAAGCATAATCCCGCACATGACCATCATATCCGGTTAACAGGCTGCCCTTTCCGTCTCTGCCCTGAAGCAACAATGATTCCTGACCTCCTTTACCCGTACTTTGTGATACTCCGGTCAGCCGGATAAGGGTGTCTTTTTCTGCATCCTGCGCCTGACCCTGCGGGCTGACCCATTCATTGACGAGACGGCTCCCCCGATAATATAACCGGTGCAACTGCTGCGTACGGTCCACCCGCTGCCAGGCCAGACGGTCTCCCGCATCGTAACCGTAATTCCCAACAGCCTGTCCACTTCCGTTATCAACCCGAACCAGCCGGCCTGATGCATCGTAATACAGCCTGCGACCCGCCTCATCTTTCAGCAATCGTCCCGCTTTATCATAATCATTATCGCTGAATGACAGATTTCGGTAGCCATACTGCGTTTTATCGCAGGTTACTGAACGCAGCTGGCACGGGTCATGCGCGGCATATCCGTATGTTGCCGTGATAACCGCCCCGTCGCCCGCCTTGTCCAGCGTGGTCTCACAGGTACGGATATTACTCAGCGCATCAAACGTAAAGTGCTGCCGGACCAGGGCATTACCATGCGTATCCCGTGGTAACTGTGACCCTGTCACCTGATACGTCTTCAGCCGACTGCGTATGTCATAGGTGAAGACCTCCGCCCGTAGCGTTTCTGGTTCACCCTGATTAAGGCTCCGTACCAGTGTCCGGGTTTTCAGTTGCCCGTTAATGGACCATGTCTGCGTCAGCGTCCGGACCTCTCCATTGCTGTGCGTCAGCGTCCGGACCGATTCTCTGCCGTACTCATCGAGGGTAATTTCTACTACAAGACGATGTCCGCCTTTCAGGTCTGTGGCTGTCCAGCCACTTATGCGAAGCAACGTGTCGTACCTCATTGTGACCGACAGGTTTTTTCCATCCGACACCTGGCTTACCCGCCCGGCCCCGGGGCCGTCCGTTTCCCGCGTATAGACCCGGATATTTTCGTCTACCCCTGTTACCTGTTGCAGCCGCCCACTCAGGGAATGTACGGCCAGACTCTTCAGCATCTGGCCATCCGCAATCTGCTGTCCGGACCACCGTGCCGTGCCGGAGGGGCGCCAGGCCTGCTGGATCACGGTATTCCCTTCCCGTGCCTCCATTAACTGTCCGGTCAGCGTGTTATAGCGAAACATCTGCTTCACATCCGCCAGCGAGCCCTTCCCGTCCCGAACGGTTCTGGTGGTCATGGCATTGCCCAGAAGGGGGTCGCTCTCTGTTTCACTGACAACACCGTCAGGTCCGGTTATCCAGTTTTTATTCGGCCGTTTCGTAAGATCAGCTTCATACGTCAGGGTCGTGGTTCGCCCGGCTGCTGTAGTACTCACCACCCTACCCAGCGCATCAAAGCGCTGCCGTCCTAACACCGTCGTTATTTTGGTGTCTGGATCGGTAACGCTGATACTGACCGGCAATGCGGCCGTGCTGAATGGGGCCCAGGTCCGGCGGACAATAGCTCCGTCCGGCAGGGTTGTCCTGTCAACACGCCCATACATATCGTACGTAAACGTGGTGACATTCCCCAGCGGGTCCGTACTTTTACGCAGGCGACCAGCGCCGTCGCAGTCCTGTGTGACCGTGCTATACGGTACGTTACGCTGCAAATCATTCCCGGTGTTAAAGACCGCCACTTTCATCAGATGTCCGGTCTTCGGATCGTAGTATCGTATCGTCCGGGGCGTATCCTTACCGTCAGTTCCGGTGGTCCAAGTGGTGGCTGTGCAGGCAATCGGGTCAGTCATACTGTGATACATCAGGCCATCGCTGCCGGCAGAAGAGGCTACCAGTCCCCAGTCATCCCGCTTCGGGACAACAGTAAACTTCACTCTGGTTTTCAGGGCCGGCAAGGGTCCCTCACCACCACCGTCATGACGTAGCCAGTCTGATGTGGTGGCGGATAAAACCTGCCCCCTGCTGTCATAACTGTATTCAGACAGGGTCACCCAGTCATTGACCTGTGCGTCAGGTCCATCCATATCCTGAGCTTCCCGGAGCAGAACATTTCCCAGCGCGTCAAACGTGGTCCTCTGTCGCCTGCTCATCGGATCTGTGTGAATGATCTGTTGCCGGTTTAGGGCGTCTTTTGCGACATAACTAATCTGCCCTACCTGCTGGTATGCCTTGTTATCAGGATGCAGTATTTTTTCTTTCGGGCGCCCCAGTTCATCGTAGTCATAAGATACGGTATTTCCTGCCGCATCCGTCTGTGAGATCAGGCGACCACTCAGTCCGGATGTTTTCCGGGACACCCGAAGCTCCTGGGCAGTAAAATCCGGATCGACAGCATTGGTCCGGGCCCGGAAAAGGCTGACACGGGTCTGTATATGAGTGGTCGTATCATAAGTCAGTGACAGCACTGTCTCCGTTTCATAGGGATGTTCCGGATGCAGATCGTTATGGACCGCATTCACCGTCGTTTTCACGCGGCCGAAATCCCTGGCAGTTACATCACTGTCCTGATAACTGAACGTTGTGACACTCCGGGCTGTCTGAGCTTCCTGTGTTCCTTCCTTCAGGTATGCAAAAACAGACACGATCAGGGGCATCACGACAGCCTGCTGGCGTTTCACTGCACCGGCAGCGATGTCTGTGTATGTGTATTCCTCCCGCACAACGGGTTCATCACCATATGCTGATCGTACCAGAGTAACGGTCTTGCTTTTCAGACAGCGTTCAAAGCCGTGGGGATCTGCCGGACATTTCCCGTGCTCACCGTCAGCAGGGTAGTAGGTCATTGTTGTAGTGGTACCGTCCGGAGCAATCTGCTTCAGCAGATTGCCAGTATGCGCATCATACTCCCACTGTGAGACCGCTGTGCGGGACTGACTCCCCTTGCTCCAGGTCTGAGTGACCACTTTCGGGAAAGCCCAGATAGCCTGCTGTTTCGCCAGGGGACGGGATTCATCAGCATGATATTCCACGATCTGTGTGTAAATGCAGTCCCGCCCGGTATGCCAGGTCTTCTCCTCTGTCATCAGATGAAAGCGATTATAGGTGCGGAGTACCCGCGTGTCAGGCGTGTCGCCTTCCCCCTTGAGCGTCACCTCAGACCAGTAATGGTAGGGCCGGCTTAGGGACAAAAGGTTGTCATTATCGGTGTCATATTCGCTGTCACTGAACGCGGCGCCGTAACCCAGCCAGTTATGATCCAGCACCGTTTCATCATCGCCGGGATTACGGCTGTCCGCACTGTAGCGGTAGGTTGCCTCCTGAGCCGGCAATCCACCCCCGGGTATCAGGCGGCTTTTTGTGACAGCCGGCATTCCTCCCGCACCGTACCGGGTATTAAACCGCATTTTACCCGCCGTCCAGGTTACCGAATGTTTAAGGCCTGTTGGTGTGACTACGGACTTCAGGGGACATACATTGCCCGGCAGACGCAGGGCCTCACTCTCTTCCCATTCCAGAGACCAGATCATAGGCTCTGTAGCCAGACTGACGTTCTGGATTTTGGACAGGTACCCGTTTCGGGTATAAAGCTTGAGATTCAGCGTTTCATCGGTATCAGGCCATACCGTAACAACGGATGCATCGCCTGGGGTGCATCTGTAAAGTTGTCTGTTAGTTTCATCATACACGCCGGTCAGCGTGTTGCCTCCCTGATAGCGGGCCCATACCAGTGATAGATAGCGGCCTGAAGGAGCTACCAGACGAACGGGAAGCCAGACAGAATGAGTCTGCTCCTCAAGGATCTCCGTGTTGCCATCTTTGTGCTCTATATGCAGCTGCGCTTTGCCCTCTGGGACTGTCACTTTGCGCAGACGGAATGTGGGCAGCGGACACTGTCGCAGGCTCAGTTCGTGATTTAAACTGCTGTCAACCCGGTATTGCTCTCCGGAGCTCAGGAGCAGGCGCCCGGGGCGTACCGAGTCATCAAACACGGTCATCCCCAGAGAAAACCCGGTCCCCAGCCCATAACGGTTATCTGAATTCAGGGGAGACCAGCTCAGCGCCAGCGGTAAAAATGGGGCCTGGTTTTCGCTGGCGGAAAGCGTAGCCAGTGGAAAGGCCCAGGAAAACAGCCCCGTACGCGGGTCAATGCCTTCCTGTGCACTGCTGACAAAATTATGTGCTTGTGATTCAGGAGCAGAGGTAATCATGATGATGTCATCCTGTTGAGGAGGGAAGAAGCTCCTCCCACGCCAGGCAGGAGGAGCTATTAGTGTGAGAGGGGAAATTGAGGGCTGTGGCGGCCGAAGTCAGCCTTTTCCGATGATGCGTGGTTTGCCTGTTACAGTATCACAGGTTATCTGTACGGCCTGAATGTGACCAATGTTGTCACTAAGGTGAATCGTACCCGTGTTATGCGTTATGGCATTCTGAACCAGGAAATTTTCATCACGAATAAGCATTTCCGCCTGAAGTAGAGTCAGTACAGGTGAATTTTTATTTACAGACGAGTTGGCTGTATAAAACGGAATCGCATTTCTGACGCTGAGATTGTTGCCCTGTGTGGACTGAATATACGGCTGGATCGTTAATGCCAGGTCAGCCTGCGGTGCTACCCAGCCTGCCGCTCGTGCCTGCCGTTTGCCTGAATTGCTCATATCGTTAATATCAGAAGTGGCAAGCAGAACCATACGTCCGTTTAAGCCTGGAGGAGAAATACGCATGGTTCGCGTTCCGCCCCCCTGAACCATTGCTCCCTGCACGCTCAGTTTGATCGGCGAATTATCCTTCAGCATGGCGTGCTGAAGACTGAAATGACGCCGGCAGAATGTCACTGTAGAGGCGTCAACGCCATTAAGGTCCATCCCCCCTTCCGGGGTCAGGTAGGTGACGCTCCCCTCCTCCCCTGACCATTGACCCGGGTCTGCGTAATTGATTGGCGGCAGTAATTCGATATAGACGGATTTTTTGTCCCCTGAAGAGACCATTTCACCGTCAGGGGTGGCTTCATTATTGAGGGCAACGTATGCTCCAATTTCAACATCTCTCATGGAAGTCACGTTTTGGCGGGTTCGTACATAAAGCATCATCTCTGTCAGCTCGCCTGAAGCCAGAGTAGCCGAAGAGGCAGAGGATTTGCCGTAGAGACTCAGGGTGAAGGCGTTGGGCCCCCTGGCAGCGATAAGGCTCTCGCTAACAGTCCCGCTCAGTGCGGAGCCATCAGCAATAGCATGATTAGCCGACACGTCGTAAAGATGAATACGATTTTTATACTGCTCGCTGACATCTTTATCGTTATTTGCGGTATCAATGATTTTAAAGCGAATGCGTACAGGGGTATTATGGTGCGTATTACCAAAAATACGACCGGAACGTTCAGATGTGTCAGGGAAATCGACTAACAGGGTGTGGATGCTGATATTTTTGGTGTCAAAAGAATGTGAAGAATCGAAATCGTTACTGTCGAGATTAGACATAGTCAATGTCCTTCTTTATTTAATCATCATTGTGATAAATCCAGCCGAATCTGGCTGAAGATTGTTTAGAACAAGGGAGGAAGACTTACCCTCAGGGAGAGGTTTAGGGGAGTGAAGCTTCTGAGTCTAATTATTTCGCGTTATTTAAAACAATAATGGAGCGAAGTAATGACGGGGTGAATATTAAAAATAAAGTGTGTACGTATAATTAATGTACCCAGCGACACCGAAAATAACGAGTCAGTGCGGTGGAGTAACATTACTCCCCTGCCGGCGTGTATAAAAATTCATCATTTCAGCATAATCATGGCACCGGGACAGATACTTCAGAAATGAATGCATTAAAAAAACTTTGGCAGAATGAAAATAGCACCCTTGTAGGGCAAGCATTACAGCTTCTCAGTTCTGAAATCGTAATGCCATAAGTGCCCCGTTAACTTTCTGCGAGAAATATTCAGGCCCAGCCAAACGGCATTTCTCAGTCGGTGACGGCTGAGTTCTGGTTTCCAATATGCCCGGCGACAGCATCTCTCCCTAGATCTGACCCTGTGTTGAACGCTTGCTTGACTGCGGCACCGCCGGCATGGGCGTTCGAGATCACTGCAAAGCATCAACCAACAGAGCGTACTGCCTCCATTTTCTGCCAGAGTAGTAAGTGAGAGGAATGCGGTCAGGCGGCTTCAAAGCCCTGGAGAAGTCGGTGACGCAGCAGAGCCACATTCTGCCCGACTGCGAATAGCAGAAAATCACCGTTCCCACAACGCCACCAGGTTAAACTCCGGTGGTCCGAATACATGACGTGGAGGTCAGTATTTTCTGCATCCTGCACATGCAAAGCCACCAGCTCTACCCGCACCAGCATAGTCTTGTGTCCGTCGTCAGGGAGTCCGGACCGACGTGTAGCGTGTCGTCAGGCGCAACCTTTCCCCGAAGAAACACACCAGCGCTGAGCCGTCACCTGCCCTCTGCCCCCTGAGTAACCCCGGACAGCCTGCCATGACTGGGCTTATCCGCAATAAATAGCAATAGCACGATCTCCAGGCACAGTGCGGGGGCCGTCAGGTTAGCAAGATCGCTCCAAAAAAAGGAGGCTGGCGAAGCGTAAATTACCCTGGCCAGAACCTGAAGCGACCGCCTTTTCTGGCGACAAAATTCAGGCGCTACAGCGGCGTTCCCCCAATGTGGCAGAGTGCTTAACATCGTGATTATTTATCAGACTTCTGCACTGTTATCGCGTGGGTTGAAGAGATATTAAGTAACCAGTTACACCGGGCTCTGGCTTGTCACAAACAGGATCGCCCGTCGCCTGCAACATGTAGTTCTAAACGGCAGCTGTAGGAAAGAGCAAGGTCTTTATGCGATGAATGACGGGCTGGGAATGTCTTCAGCCTAATTATCCATACCCCAAAATATTAGCGGGGTAATGTTTACAACCCCAGGCGAGCGTAAGATTAAACTGAATATGAGATGCTAATTAGGAATCATCAACATGATGCTTAGTTGACGTTCAAGCGCACTGGAACAGGCAATTATTTAGAAATAAATATGCCCCAGACGCTATATAACACCTCTGACTAATTGGGCGCGATCACGCAGATTGAATAAAAATATTTATCATTTCTAAAATATCTTGTCTTCAGGATAATACTTTCACTCTCATTTATACTGTTCAGGTTAATCATTATCTTGTTACCATAAGACCTGAAGGTTACATATACCATCCCATTATCCTTTGACATACTACCTTATCGGGTTTCAACGCGTTGGTGAGCGAAAAATTACATCAAAGAATGCCTTTTCATGTTAAAAAATTATCGCAGTTAAGAGTGTCTCACATTCTGACGAATGCAGCTTCTTCAGCAATAAAACTGTGCCTATTGCAATAAACACCGTTTAATTAACTTTATTTATGATTTATGAGAATGCAGATTACTAATAACTATTCCGCAGTTTATCCCTGTCAGTACAGCAAGGAATCTCTTAAAAAAAAAGACTGGATGAATTCCAATGATGATATGCAGCGGTTAGCCGATTCCATCAAGGATAAAACGGGCATTGTCTATAGCCATTTGATACCGCTTCAACAACTAGCCAGTGATCTGAATTGCATTATATCTTTCCGCCCTGTGGATAGCTTAGCAACTGATTTGATCGAATCCGGGCATCCTACCAAGGGATTCCACATTAAGGGGAAAAGTGCATCATGGGGACCTCAGGCGGGATTTATCTGTGTAGACCAGTCTTTTAGTAAGCTTGAAAATACTTCATATGAGCGTATTAGCAAGTCTAACGAACATGTAAAAAAATGCCTGAGTCAAGGGCGTGCCGTATCAACCGATTTAACATTAACCAGGAGTCGGATACATAGTTTATTACAAAAACGGATTATTGATGATCTTTCTGTTGAAAATAGTCAGGCGGTTTCAAGTTTTAAGGCTCAGGGACCTAGCGGCAAAACTTACTATTTCAACGCAGAGAGAGTATTGGGTATTTACGAGGACGCTTATCGTATACTGCATAAGGGAGACCCAATCCGGGTCTTGGCACCTGCCGTCAATGCTCTGGCTTTCACTGCTGATTACGACCTGCTTATCATTCTCCCACATATTAGCGATTATGGTTTTCAGGATAATTTACCTGTCCCTGATGTTTCGTATCATGTGTTTAACAACAGAGTGAGTTCGTATACCTGCGATCTAGCCCATGATCACGCATTGATGCAAGCTTACAGTAATTCTGCCAGGTTTTATAAAAATGAGGATGCTGATATAGGTAACGCGTCAGCACGCGTGCGACTCCTGATTGATTTAATTAACGAAAAGCTGGTCGGAGACGGCGAAAAGGTTGTACATCATAATATGGATTCCTCCAGCCCTGTCACCGATTTAGCTACCAACTATCCCGCGACCTTTGCATTACCAGTGAAGCTAGGTCGATTCGATAAGCTTTGTGTCATTGAGAATAATGATGACTTTGCGGAGCTAATAAGCGAAGCAAAAGAATCCGGATATTACAATCGGTTAAACCCGGTATGGGAAAAGGAAATCGGGAAGGTTTACGCGCCTGGTCATAAAGTTCTCAGAGAGCGATTAATGCAGCATTTAAAACAATTCTGACGTTAGATCACTTAACCGTCAGTCGGATGATATGGAGTTTACCCAATACCAGGGGTAACTCCACTTTTTCAGAATTCAGATTAAACTGGCGGCTTTGTATAGAAATCTGGAACCAATCCAAAACCGGTGACGCCCACCTTCTTCGGACCGAGGTCAGATTAAGTCTGCATCAATAACGTGGATTGAAATCGTTCATGCCCTTTCTCCGCAGCACCATCAACGCAAAATGTATAACCCACCCGCGAAAATCCGCCACGGATTCATAATGACTTAATAGTATGACTTCTTTTCAAAGGAGCTTCATTGTGAATCACTCTCAATACAGATTTGCTCAAATGGACCACTGTCATTAATCCATTCAGACTACCCGAAACGGGAATCGTGTGACGTATCGTCAACATTTCCCCATCAACGTACCAAACGGGTTTTCCACCAGTAGAGCACCAGTTTTTCATTACACACTGCGCACTGCCAGCTGGGCATCTCGAGCGATCGTGGCAGCTGTGGACAGCGCCCCCCTCCAGCAACTGAAAAGGCGGATTTCTATGTGGGCGAAGGGTGGTCAGTGCGAACAGAAGCCCCGCCAGTTCATCAGCGTTTCGGTCCCACATTGCGATGAAGGTATGCCAGTCGGCATGCAGTGCAACCAGCCCAACTGCTTTTGTTTGCTGATAGGTGTATTCGGCCCGGCTGCGTTCTGTCCGTTTAGTTCACGGTTAAGGTTTTGCGTCATACTCCGGCACTGTTTCAGCTGCTGTCGCGCCCGCACAACTAAGGGAGCCAGTCATCACGGGGCGGCGGATCCTTTAACTGGTAAAGACTCAGAATGAATTCCCCTGCATTGTTTCGTAGCAGTGTTACGGGTGGCGGAGGAGATCACAGACGAATACAGATTCCGCCGACGGGTTGACGGCACCCGCCGCCGCATCGTTCAGACCGGCCAGTTCCCCCCGTATATTCAGTGAACTTTTCCCGGTGCTGACAGGTCTGACATGACCTGTCTCATGTAGTAGTCTTCAGCTGAGGGCAGGAGAACTGAGGCAGCAATAAGGTTTGCTGGGTATAAACGGGGGACTGAACGATAATCACGAGGCACAAATCCCTGATGTTTTCGCCCCCCTTAGCGCGTAAGCCAGCACAGCGAGCGCAAGCATCATTATTCCGATGAACTGCTTACCGTTCAGATTTATTGTTTTTCCCGCTTACGGCGGCTTTGTCGATGGCTACCTGCAGGGCCCCTGCAGTCGCAAGCCCGGGAATAACAGTCACATTATCTATGCTGGCTCCTTTCGCAGGTAAAATTATCAGGGCGGGTGTTCCGCTAATACCCAGTTGCTGAGCCAGTCCGTAAATGTCGCCCAGAATTCCCCGGACATCAGTGACGTTACCGGCATCGAACTTCACGGCTTCCGCTGCCGTGCGAATATCATGCTCGTTCAGTTTACCCTCGTTGTGGCCAGTGGCATAAATCGCATTGTGGTAATGGAGATAAGCATCTGAACCCTTCTGTTGCCAGATCTGTAATCCGGTTTTTGCCGCGGTGAGTGATGCTGGCCAGCGCTGGCCAAATATCGGGAACTCTTTAAAAATAAAACGTACCCCAGGATTTGCCTTTATGACTTTCTCCAGCTCCGGTGCGAGCCGGGCGCAGTAGATGCACTGATAATCAAAAAATTCGACTACAGTAACCTTTGCATCAGCGGGTCCGTAGGACGGCGTACCTTTATGGTTCAGCAGCGCCGTCTTATTCTGAATAATCGAGGATATCATCGCCTGCTGCTGCTTTTCCTGTTGTTGAGCCTGTAATTTCTGGCTGACGTCAACCAGCACCTCCGGATGCGAGAGCAGATAGTTCTTAGCCACTTCTCCGATACGTGCCTCCTGCTCCGGCGTATAGGTCGCGACCGGATTTTCTGCTGCAACAGCAAAACCGGACATCATCACCCCAGCGATCATCATTTTCAGCACGTTGTTCATTTTCATCCTTCATCCTTCATTCTTCATTCTTCTTCAGTCACTTTATGTGGACCGTTACACATCTGTGTTGCAGCCGCCCTTTAGTACTGGCTGAAATCTTTGCTGCCAGTTTTCCCGGCGTAACTGCGCCAGCGTATCCCTTTCATATGGACACTCATAACGCGCCAGCTATAACATCACCTTAATGATAAGCGTACGTGCTTCATTCGCCGGCACGTTTTCCGCACCCGGTTCATCCAAAGAATCCATCTTTAAGAACGATTTCTTCTTCAGGAACTATTACGTTGTCTGATCACCTGCGATGAGGATCCAGGGTTTACGAGACAATGACGTCGCCCCTTCATACGCGACCAATAAGATGCGTGTTAGATGCGTGTTCGTGTGCATCTGAAGCCCGCAAAAAACCATGAAGGTAATGCGCCTGTGCTGTTACGCGTAAAGCGGCACATGTTAAGCGCCCGGAGATAAACCGCACCTCACACGCGTACAATCTCTGTCAAATAAGGACGCGTCCGGGGCCCGTGACAGTAAGTGGCTTCGCCCTTTCATGAAGTCTCTGTGCTGCGGCACCGACATGGGCTGCGTAGCGCGTAGAACCGATACTTATGCATGGATGCCAGCGTGGCACCCTCCTTAATGACAGGCTGAGGGGATGCCACACAAATCTTTGCTGTCACACCAACATCGCTTTAGTCAATGTGATGGTTGGCCATCACCTGATCTGGAACCAGGACCGGACATCGTAATCTGCTGAATGCGATGTTCATCATCGCATGTGCAAAACCATGCCCCGGGTGGACGTTGTTCAGACATATCAGGGGGGTACACACCAAAAGTTGAGAGCGATTAAAATGAACCTATATCTCAGACAATATATGCTGGAACGACAATTCAGACTGAATGCACAATGGTCACAGAGTTGAAACACCTGAGAAATGGCGCTTTCGTGCCATCCCCATTGACGAAAAATGTCGCAGCTCACGTGTTAATGCACTTCAGTATTTTCGGTGCATAGCTAACGCGGTTTATCAATGCGTTTAAACCTCAGCCAATCTGGCTGACGATTATCCTGGTTTCTACTCCAGCGCATGGTTGCTGACGGGAAAAGTAAGGCGTACCGGGCTTTCGGGACTAAACGTTTGCAATAATGATGAGTTCTGAACTACAGACGATGTCGTTACGCTGCGGGGAGATGATGTAGACCGGCTACGCTCTTTTTATTGTCCATAACCCAGCATAAAAGCCTTCAGCGCTAAGCTCTGTTCGCGATTCAGACAAACCGTGCTTCTGCCTGACGTAATGGACAGTTCTCCATCAGATGACACTGAATACTGGAAAACAGCGCGTGTCTTTTTCAGTTTGGTTTTGCCTCGGGCTGCGCGCATTTCTTTCGTAGCGTCCCGCCCCTGACTGAGCATCTTTTTGGCTTCATCTCTGAGACGAATAGCGTCCGCCAGCGTAATGTCAGGAAATACACCAAAGGAGAGCGTACTTTGTTTTCCTTTAAGACGATAAGACATTCGCCAGTACTTCGCACCACCCGGCATGACATAAACAAAGAGGGATCCGCCTATGCTTTTCTTATAAGGTTTAGCTTTTAGAGGCAGTTGCTTAACATCATTATCAGAACGAATGTTTGTCATAGGAGCGTGTATACTTCCGGTTTAATTGTCAGTAGCCTTATTTTTACCTGCCTGTTTCTGATAATGTCAACGCTCAATATTGCCGTCCGTCATATTGAATGCCTGCACACCCTAAAACCTGAGGAGAGGATGCGAATGCTTACTGTTAAAAAACCTCATCCAAAGCCCTGCTTCATAAAGTTATCGATGCTTACTTCATGCAAAGCGTTGTATTATCTGCTGAGCCGCTCACTCATAGTAGAAAGACATGCTGCAACTTAAATTCGGTGATACGGCCCCTGAAATCTTCCTGCTTTTGTTAGATCTACGCTATAAGTCACATTATGATGTTCCACATCAAATTTAAGTGAGTTTATCACCTGTCGAAAAACGGTAAATGTGTAGCGGTCATTTCATGATTTATTTAAAAAGAAGTGAATTAACAGCAAAATTTTTATATTAAATGAAATTTAAACAACTTCCCTTCGACCAGAACATTAATGGCTGGTCGTCAATTATCACGTCCACGCACGGCTATCCCTCGTTGAATCGAAAAATAACTGCCGACTGGTTAGTCATTGGTGCAGGCTATGCGGGACTGGCTTTTGCAAGACGCATTGCTGAGCTGCGCCCGCACCAACACATTGTCGTTCTGGACGCGGCTAACATTACTGACAGCGCTTCAGCACGCAACTCCGGATTCGTAATAGATCTGCCCCATACGGTTGGCAGCTCTTCTGCGGAAATGGCTCATGCCAATGCCTACAGGCGTTTGCTGCAGTATGGTGTGAAACATCTTAAAGAAACAGTTTAAAGCGAACGTATCAATTGTGACTGGCGAAATGACGGAAAATATCACTGCTCAGTAAGTGAAAATGTTGATGATGCATCAGATGAATATCAGCAAACCCTTCATGCGCTTGGTGAACGTTTTCAGTTGCTTGAAAAACACGAACTTAGTCAGCGCCTTGGCACTGAATTTTACCAGCGCGCCATCTACACGCCGAATTGCATCCTGGTAAACCCTGCGGCGCTGGTTGCCGGTCTGGCCGCCAGCTTACCCGCTAACGTTTCCTTGTATACCCAGTCCCCGGTACTGGAAGTTGGCACATCAGGCAAAATTTGCGCGATTACGCCCCACGGCGAAGTGAAGGCCAGAAAGCTAATGGTTGCCATTAATGGCGCAGCGCGGGGTTTGCCACACTTTAAAGGCAGTGTATTTGCCATGTCGACTCTAGCGACACTCACAGAACCGCTCACGCCGGCCCAACGTGCGCGAATCGGTGATATTGCTGCCTGGGGGCTGACGCCGGTTAACGCGTTAGCGGGCGCCACTCTACGCTACACTCACGATCATAGTTTTTTAATTCGTGAACACGTAAACTTCGCCCCTAAGCTGCATACAGATGCGGTTGAGACAGGGCGCCATGCGCGCCGTCATCAGCAACTCTTTACACGTCTCTATCCTCAGCTGGACGATGTGGCTATGGCTTACAGTTGGTCTGGATTGATCAGCATCACTCGCAACGGTGCACCAGTGTGGGGTGAAATAGCGCCAAACGTTTATTCCTCCGTAGGCTGCAATGCCGCAGGAATATCGAAACAAAGCGCATTTGGGCGCCTGCTGGCGGATCAGGTTTTAGAGGTAGATAACCCGTTAACAAAGGATATGACGTCACTTGGGCGAGCAAACTATCTCCCTCCCCGTCCATTGCTAGATGTGGGGGTTAAGAGTTTTATGGCCCTGGAACGCTGGCGGTCACGCCATGAGCTTTAGTTTATCAGCTATTCAGCCCATATCGGGCGCCCATCGTCACGGCGCCCCGGTCACCGGATGTAACCATGACAGGACTCAACCTGGCAGCAGCCTGTCCGGCAGTCATAAATAACGTTTAATGATTGCCCGTGCGCTGTACCGGAGGCCTGCTATTCTGCTTCTCGATGAGGCCACCAGTCATCTGAATGCTGAATATGAGTCGCGGGTGAATGCTTCCATTCAGGATATGAAAATTACACAGGTAATTATTGCCCATCGTCCATCAACGATAGCCGCAGCAGACCGGAGGATGGCGATAGATTGATTCCTCTTTTGTTAAGGTAATGTTGGTTCTCAGATTAGCGTGGTTGCTAAAAATTAATGTTGTCATGTTGTGTGATAGCGATAATTTTTCTAGTTAATTACCAGATTATGGTGCGGTTATATTCCCTATTCCATCTTCGGATTTAAGTTGCTGGATGCACCATTAGCATAAGAATAAAAATTCAGGCAATTTTACATATTAACGCCCCCTTACCATAAAATATCAACAATATTCTTGACTATCGCTTCGCTTTTTCCGTTTTTATTAATTTCAATAACTGAATAAATTTCTATCAGAACTGTCCGGCTACTGCGGCAGTTATGATTCGGCCTTAAAGGATGATGAGAACATCCCAAGGCAGAAAAAATCATGCATCAATGTATATTCCAACCTGACAATCACATTACATCTGTAATAAATTACCCCTGTCTGAGATCCTCGATCGGGGGATGGTCATGACAGAAGCAAATACCAGTAATGCTACGAGGTGGCGCTCGTAATGGGTTTCATTGATGAAATTCACAATTAATGCAAGTTCTTTTTTTAAACAGGGCACAACTTTCAATTAACATTTTTGAATATTAATGATACCGCCCCGGTATAGTGGCGGGTTGCGGGTATAACGTTTCGGCTATGGAGGTCATATCATGACGACATTATCGCGTTAAAATTATAGCGTTAAGCCTGCCTGATCTTCAAAGGTGTGGTGGGATTATTATCCATGACAGCCAAAATTAATTCATTGCGGGCTTTCTTAAATAAAATGAATGTGATGTACTGATAACGGAGTTAAGCAGACGCGTTCATCATCATGATTAGCGAGATTATGCCGTTATATCTTTTACTTTCTATCTATTAGTAGTGAACACTTTAGGAGAATTTTATGAGTGAATTATTGAGAGCGCTGAATAATACCCGAACGCTTCGTGCTCAGGCACGCGAACTTCAGTTACTGGAACTGGAAGAAATTTCATTCAAACTCACGACCCTTATTGCTGAACGACGTGAAGAACACAGTGTGATAGAAGCAGCCACTCGCGCAAAAGAAGAAAAACTGGCCAAATATCGAAATTTGCTATTAAAAGAGGGTATTGAGCCGAATGAGCTCTTAGGACCGTTAACGTCATCAGGTAAAATGCTCTCAAAACGCGCACTACGTCCAGCCAAATATAAATACATTCAAAACGGTCAGGTGAGATCCTGGACTGGAAGGGGGCGTAAGCCATCCGTAATAAAAATTGCCCTGGCTAACGGTAAATCTTTGGATGATTTTCTCATCTAATTCAAAGCCTCATATGCCGCCTGGCGTTGAAGGTAACAAATCTGTTTGTTATGCCTGACGTAATCAATACTGCCCCTCAGGTAACTCAGTACTTTACTTCAGTGACTCATTACATTGTTGCCTTCTTAACATTACCAATAACTGCAATTATCTGTGAGATGCAGCTGCCAGTAATGGTACGCGATAAAATGTGGATGCTGGTATCATCTCCCCCTGCTCATCTGATTACCCCGTATAAACAGGGAAACAGAATAACCGGATCCAGCGATTACGAATCCGTCCAGGTCTTCATTGCCGTTGATGTCGGTAAAGATATACTTCACACTGTTGTCGTTAAGCGTTCTGGTTAACGGCTGTTCGGTTGAGCATTATCCAGCAACGCAACTAAGCACAGGTCACGGATATCTGGCCAGAAGCGACCTGGTGAGATACTGCTGGTATTCCGGCGAGTTACCCGTCGGCTTTGTCCGCGCTGAAGGCGTCCTTGTCGGGTATATCCCCGGTCTGGCAATGCGCCGCATCATCGGCTTACTGCGTATCTTACTGATTGCTCTTACTGATTTCCCTCTATGCCAGAATGGTTGTCGCCTCTCTTTCTCAACAAAGTGCCTGAGAGGTTATGATGGCCAGAGATCCAGTCGCCGCTGAGCTGAAAGAACGGGGCAACATGTTGCTGATGCCGCCCTTTAACGGGACAGCATGCTGAAGTGCGCGTTAGCCTGACGGAGCTCTTACTTCACAACCAGCGGAGTTAAGACTATCGCCGTCCGCACGCTATGCTCTGTCATGAAGCCGCACAGCTATCTGAAACAGGTGGAAAGCAGGCTGATGTCAGAGGATAAGCGTGTTGTGAGCGCTGCCCGTCGCCGTCGCTACAGCTCGTACTGCGAAGAAACCGGCACAGGGACTGAAATTCAGACCACTCCTGCGGAGAGTGCAGAGGGCAGTAATTTATAAGCCTAAGACTCAACTGCGCTTTTTAAGGCCTCTTCAAGGGCTTTACGCAGCACAAGGAGGGTTTCTTCATCATTTGCAGATTCAAGCGCCAGTATCAGGGTGTTGATAATCGAATTTTGCCGTACTCCCCCATCGGTTTTGATGAGATGCCGTGCAATGATATTGAGAACGTCATCGGTATCAAATTGCATATTAAAGTTCCCTGATTTTCAGAGCCATTCTGAATGGTGGAATGAAGAGCGCCTGACAGATTGCAACCCTCTTTTCTTTTCTCTCTGCTGAACCAGCAACTCGCACTACACGTACAGTTGACCTTTACGAAACGCTCTTTCACACATTTCACAGAAATATCATAGGGTGTCTGAATGAGCAGACCGGCCATTATTACTCGCGCCACTCTGGCTGAATAGAAGGATTCAGCCTGGGAGATGATATGTACTTCGTATCAGGTCAAACTGAGGGATGACTTGGGGTGGGTGCGTCAGAAATCAAATTCCACGTCATCGGCCTCATTTTGCAGATAACTGAATCAGTTTAATTACAAACTCATACCCTACGCTGATACACATGTCTGCTTGCATGAAAAGAAGCGCAGTCAAAGGTCATTATAAAACAGAAAGGTAAATGTATTACCTCCTCAGTTTTTATAGCCAGATCGACACCACTGTTAAGGTCGGTCCTTTTAACGGAAACTTCGGGGCTGCGATGCCGGGTGCCTCCCGGTAAGTCAGTAACCGGCTCCTGACTCGCTGCTTTAATCACTGGCGGAATATAGTTTTCCGGTAACGCCCCGCCGCATAGGGGGATTCATCGCAACCACTTAACTGTAACGCCGGGTACATCAACAATTCATCAATGAAATTATGGCCGCAATAATAAACAGTTCGCATATCATAAAGCTACCGCGTTAAGTTCCGTGTCTGTAGCTGAAAGTTATTATTACCCCCTGAGCGCTAGCAGCAAGCTGCCGCCGCTAAGGCCCCGGAAATCACGCCCTTTACGTCGCAAGCGCCGTAAAGCCCGCTCACCGGGGTTGAAAGGGGTTACATAAACTTCTTCATTGCTGAAAGCGGGATTCGGCTAATCAGAGAAGGCGGATGGACTGGCAGTTTTTATGGGTCATCCATCGTTTAGCAAAGCTTCGAAGCGTGCCACACCGGGCTATCCGCGAAGGAGAGTGCTCTGGCACTTCGCTGTTAATGCAGGCGGCTACGCATTCGTTCGGTTTCGATTTCCATAAGCTGTCAGGCAGGACCAGTATTTCAGACTGTCCTCTGGGAGGGACCGGCTCACTCCGCTTCGTGTGAGGGAAGCTAATCACCACATAATGTCAGATACAAGGGAGGGGGGCATTCCGGACAGAGTCCGGATTGTTCCGCGATGAAAAAGGAGAAGTGATTAACGTTCAAATTTCAAATTAAAACCTGATAATGATTTACGCACATCCCCCCTAATCTGCCTGAAAAAAAGGGCTACTATTACAGTCTGCATATGCATGGTGCTTCTTGAAAAGTTAATAATGATAGCACTTACAACAACCAGGATACTTTTATTCCATTAAGCGAAATAAAACACGCGACATTATTAACCGGACGCCAACAATTCCACCTCATCCTTAACTCTTTGCAGAGAATCATTTTTAACCAGGATATTGTTCAGACGTTATGACTATGGCATATTTTCCGAGCCCGCCAATACGGCAAATTATCTTAAAATCAATAGGATAAATAAATATTTATCAGAATCACTGACAGCAAAGGGCCTGCATTTCCAGCGCGTGCTTATCACCAGATATGTTTAACACTGTGAATACCCGTGAGAAAACCCTTTATTTAATAACGAAATCCTGTCAATTATTAACTGAACAATAAACATATCGAAATTTGATGATGTCGGTTGCAGTTTTGTTTCACTCCCGTTCATTACACTAAGACCCCTCCCCCCTTTAACTTATCGGTAGAGTTAACCGTATTACTTTAGTCACCAGACCAAAATGCCATACCACCGCCTCAATTATATCAGGGTAATTGAGCGGTTATTGCACAACTTGATGAGGGGAAGTTACGGGTTATCGGCTTCATTTATAACAGGTTAAATATGAATTTTTCGGAAAAACAATCCCTGCCAGCCAGTGTGCTTGCCGCATCAGGGATCGTATTTGGCGATATCGGCACCAGCCCGCTTTACACGCTGAGAGAATGCCTCAGTATCCTGCCAGCCCAGGGCGTCTCCACGTTCGCCGTGATGGGGTTTTTGTCTCTGATTTTTTGGGCACTAATGCTGGTTGTCACTTTTAAATATGTCTGTTTCGTCATGCGCGCGGATCTGGACGGTGAGGGAGGCATTTTAACGTTAATGTCGCTGGCACGGCAGAGTATGGGGGCTAATACGGGTAAACTGATTTTACTCTCAGGGCTTGCGGGCGGCGCATTTTTCTATGGTGATGGTGTTATTACCCCCGCTATTTCTGTGATTTCCGCTATAGAAGGCGTTGAAATTGTCTCCCCACACCTCGGACACTATATTGTTCCCCTTGCCCTTTTCATACTTACCTTGCTGTTTTTAATACAAAAACAAGGTACTGAAAAAGTAAGTAAAGTTTTCGGCCCTGTAATGTTTATCTGGTTTTTAACCATTGGTTTGACTGGCGTAAGAAGTATTGCGCAACATCCAGAAGTTCTTCAGGCACTAAACCCTGCTTACGCTGTCGATTTCCTTGTCAGTCACAAGGGTGTTGCTTTTGCCGCGCTTGGTATGGTTGTATTGGCGATAACAGGTGCAGAAGCCCTGTATGCCGATATGGGTCACATGGGTAAAACGCCCATCAGATTAGCCTGGATAACCATCGCGTTACCTGCCCTGATACTTAATTATTTTGGGCAGGGCGCGCTGGTCATCGCCCATCCGGCAGCGCTCAATAATCCCTTCTTTAATCTTGCCCCCGGCTGGGCACAGATCCCGCTCATTATATTGTCAACGCTGGCCACGGTTATCGCAGCGCAGTCAGTGATTTCCGGAGTTTACACCCTGACACATCAGGCGATACGGCAGGGTTTTTTACCCCCGATGCGTATTATTTTTACTTCAGATACGCAGTCGGGTCAGATTTACATTCCCGTAATCAACTGGCTGCTATTCGGATTGGTCACAATCATTGTGCTGGTCTTCCAGCATTCTTCAGCCCTTTCCACAGCGTATGGCATTGTGGTAACAGGCACTATGATACTGACGGCCCTTCTCACAGGGATCGTGGCTTTTCACCACTGGAAATGGCCAGCTGCTTGTGCCGGCGTTTTACTCGTGCTGATGCTAATCATTGATGTGCCGTTGTTTGCTGCCAATCTGACCAAGTTGTTCTCAGGTGGGTGGCTTCCTGTCACGCTGGCCTTTGCGATAATGGGATTAATGCTGATCTGGAGCTCTGAGCGTCAGCGTCTCAAGCGGCGCCTGAAAGACGATCCTGATAGATTATTAGCACTGGTTAAATCGCTTGAAGCCAGCCCGCCCAGCCGGGTTGAAGGAACGGCCATTTTTCTGACGGGTAAAGAATCCGAGATACCTAAGGCACTTCTGCATAATCTTAAGCATAATCGCGTGTTACATCGCCGTATTGTTTTACTTCACATCCGAACGGCCGATACGCCCAGGGTGCATAATCAGAGACGCATTACGCTTAACCAGCTTTCCCCCTCTTTCTGGCAAATCACCGCCGCATATGGCTGGTGTGAAGTGCCCTGTATGAAAGAAATTCTGCACCTATGCGGTTTGGTGGGTTTTGGATGCATTCTTAACGAAGCCTCCTTCTTCACAACGCACGACACGCTGATGATGAAAGAACGCAGAGGTTTTCAGCGCGTGTGCGGCAGCATTTTTAGGTTCTGTCAGCGCAATGCACTGCGTCCTCATGAGCAATTTAATATTCCGCCTAACCGGGTCATCGAGCTGGGAGGATTGCGGGAATTCTGAGGTGTGCTATCTGGAAGAGACAGGAGACAGACTGACCGCACGAAACACGTCTTAAATGTATTTTCAGCACATCCGTAAGCCGGTAACGCGTTGATGCCCGAACGGTTACCAGCTTTTACCTGTAGATTGATGTACCGACAGATAATGCAGGTTTAAAAATTCTCATCACTGATTAATATGCTCTCGACGACATTAAATGGGTGATAGCAATTAAAGCCTGAAATGACATCGCCCGTAATTCCCTGGACGCCGGATTTATACCACCCTGACAAAGCGCCCTTAGCGTATATTTTTAGAAAAAAACACTCATAATCGGGCCTGCTTCCATTAGGTGAGATGTGCAGCGTGCAACGATTCGGGTAATGTCAACCGCAGACACTTCTTATACCCGCGTTAAGCATCAGGACGTGGCGCGGATTGACGTACCCTTATCGCACGATCTGCCAGCCCGTTTCCCATATTGTAACTGTTTGCCCCCCCCTGCACTGACGTCCAAACGTTTGAGGGTATAACGGGTGATTTTGACAGGATTTATTTCACACCGGTGGCGGGTACGACTTCAGTCGTTTCAACCTGAAAATCACAACACTGTATCGACCGCCCTCCCGATAGTGCAAAATTTGAACAGCTGCATGTGGAGGCTAGCGCGGTGGATTCATATAGAAAAACGTCCCACTTCGCGCCATATGGTACGTGCTACATCGCTCTGAAGTTTCCATCGCGGACCCGGATCAGAATGCGATGAACCGGGTTGCCCGATGATGTACCACTTACCTTACGGTTCACCTGGATTGAGTACTTATCTGAAAGAAAGTATAGATTCATTCATTGCGAATCGTAAGTAGCGATGATTTCGCAGACGATCATCACGCAGGCTGCAATTTCATCTGACTGCTGTCGTAAATCCGGCATTTCTGTATCACCTCCCCGTAATCCTGATGTTCGACAACAGGATTAACGTACTTCAGGGGATCTGGCAAACAAGACTTCAGCGAAACCGGCCCCTATGCAGGTTTCGCTGGTTTGCTGTTGTCTCATATCCCCCATCCATTCAGACGCCAGCCAGACCCAGACGGGTCTTAGAGCCTGCCGTGATGAATTGAGCGCATCCCACCATCTGCGGTCCGGATTATAGTGCCAGGAAAAATATGCCCGTTAATGCTCGCGCCAGTCAGGCACATACAGCGCATGATACAGGATGTATGTTTTCATGCTGCTCTTGCAGTGCAGATGCTCCGGCATACCTTACTTTTTTCTCATGAGCTCCGGTTAAGCAGGATACCGCTAAGCAAGTCACTAATAATTTTCCTACTAACATAATCGGGTCTGTCTGATGATAACGCCACGTCCTGTTATTCGGGCGTGGTGTTGATGCCCATCCGCCATACATCACAGTTTATACAAAACTTGACAATGTCCGTTGCAATCTTTGTTCTAAATCAAAAAACATGTCCAATTTTTTCGTTGTACTTCCTCACGGCGGAATCTTCATCTTACAGAGGATCGTTACATGAGAATTATCCAGTCACCGGGTAAGTACATTCAGGGCCCCAACGCGCTTACCTTTCTAGACACCTATCTCCGCCCCTACGGTACACGATGGCTCGTTCTGATGGATGCTGCCATGCAGTCCAGTCAGCCTCATTTTTCAGCAAGAACGGACGACCTGTATTTCCACACCGAGATGTTTCGCGGCGAGTGCTCACGACAGGAAATAGAACGGATTTCTATGCTGGCAGAGAGTCACCCTTATAATGGCATCATCGGTTTTGGCGGCGGCAAGGTGCTGGATACGGCAAAAGCGGTGGCATTCAACCAACGGTTCCGGGCCGTTATGATGCCAACCGTGGCCTCTACGGACGCGCCCACCAGTGCTCTGTCGGTGATTTACACCGAAGACGGCGAATTTGATGAATACCGCTTCTATAACGCTAATCCGGATATGGTCATTGTCGACAGCACCCTCATTGCCAGAGCGCCGGTTCGCCTGCTGGTCAGCGGCATGGGTGACGCCTTGTCTACATGGTTTGAAGCCCAGGCGTGCTATGAGTCTCGCGCTGCAAATATGGCTGGTGCACAGACTACACGGGGGGCACTGGCGCTGGCGAGGTTATGCTATGACACGCTGTTGAAGGAGGGGAAAAAAGCCAAAATCGCCGCAGAGCAACAGGTTACCAGTCGCGCACTGGAACGCGTAATCGAAGCCAATACCTATCTCAGTGGCCTGGGTTGTGAAAGCAGCGGTCTGGCTGCCGCGCACGCCATACACAATGGTCTGACGCAGCTTGAAGACTGTCACTCTTATTATCATGGTGAAAAAGTGGCGTTCGGGACTCTGGTACAGTTGGTTTTACAAAACAGCAGTGACCAGGACATTGATGAAGTGCTGACGTTCTGCGTATCAGTTGGTCTGCCGGTATGTCTCGAACAGATTGGCGTGAAGGGGGACGTGCAGGAAAAAATGCGTGTTGTGGCGGATAAGAGCTGTAGCGCAGGTGAAACCATTTTCAATATGCCCTTCACCGTTACCCCTGACAGTGTTTACAGCGCCCTGCTCATCGCCGACCAGTTGGGCCGCCTGAAGCTGGGTCTGCCGACTACCCCTATCAATATGTAAAGGAGACATCATGAGCCAGTTTTTTATGAATCAGAAGTCAGACCTCGTAAGGGAAGCGCTTGACGGCGTACTGCGCACAACGCCCTATCACAATCTGGCGCTGCTGGATGCAGGTCCGGATATTCGTATTGTGGTCCGCAAAGACTGGGATAAGCAAAAAGTCGCCCTTATTTCCGGTGGGGGTGCAGGACATGAGCCCGCCCATGCGGGTTTTGTGGGTAAAGGCATGCTGACAGCCGCCGTGTGCGGGGACGTTTTTGCGTCGCCAAGTGTGGATGCTGTGTTATGCGCCATTATTAACGTGACCGGCGATGCAGGCTGCCTGCTGATTGTTAAAAATTACACCGGTGACCGCCTGAATTTTGGCCTCGCAGCGGAGAAAGCACGCAAGCTGGGCTATAGGGTCGAACTCGTGATGGTCCGTGACGACATATCACTCCCGGATAATCCACAACCTCGCGGCGTGGCAGGCACGGCGCTGATACATAAGATTGCTGGCTATGCCGCAGAGCAGGGAAAAGACCTTGAGGCGGTCACGCAGGATGCTCAGGAAGCCATAGCCCGCGTTGCCAGCATCGGCGTAGCTTTTTCGAGCTGCAATATTCCGGGCGAAACGCACGGCGATCGCATGCGAAGCGGTACCTGCGAACTGGGCATGGGCATTCACGGTGAACCGGGTGCAGAAAACCTTACCTTCCAGTCCGGCCGGGAACTGGTGAGTCTGATGGCAGATAAGCTCATCGGTATAACGGGAACAGAATTACCCACTGCATTACTTATTAACAACCTTGGGGGATTTTCGGCTCTTGAAATGTCGCTTTTATGCCATGAGACGCTTAATTCTGCCCTTTCGGACAACGTTAAACTTGTGGTGGGTCCCGGAACGGTCGTAACTGCCCTGGATATGAAAGGATTTTCCCTGTCCGTTATTACGCTGACGGAGGCATTTCGCGAGGCTTTACTTGCGAAGGTAGAGGTCGCGGGCTGGCCTGCGGTGGTAGTGCCCGGGGCGCCCGACATCCTGGCCGCGACGAAGCGTATTCCGGAGCAGCTTTTTACCCCATCCTCCAATGCAAAAGTGAAAACCGTCGTTTCCACAATCTGCCACACGCTAATTAGTGCGGAATCAGAGCTTAATGCGCTGGATGCGCAGGTGGGTGATGGTGATACCGGTTCTACCTTTGCAAGCGGGGCGCGTCGCATATTATCTGCTCTTGAAAAGGGAACGCTTCCGCTTAATCAGCCCGATGAACTGATGGCTGCTGTCGGCGAACACCTTGCGACTGCCATGGGGGGGTCAAGCGGCGTACTTCTGTCAATTATGTTCAACGCAAGCGGGCAAAAGCTGGCGGAAACCGGGTTGTTCGGCGCGGCGCTGGCCTATGGACTGAACCGTATGCAGTATTATGGTGGCGCGCATCTTGGTGATCGGACCATGGTTGATGCTCTGGCCCCGGCATTTACCTGCCTCGCACAGGGCGGATCTTTGTCAGATGCTGCCCGCGCTGCTCGTGCCGGGGCACATAGTACGTGTTCTATGAGGAAAGCCAGAGCCGGACGAGCGTCATACCTGAACAGTACGACGCTGGATGGTGTAAAGGACCCGGGCGCACGGGCAGTTGAGCAGGTATTTACCGCACTGGAGGAACGGTTTAACTGAATGTTAAACGGCAACTGACATGCGCCCCCGCCCTGGCAGCTTACCCGGGCGGGGGCGCTGGCCGCGCGACGCCTCATCAGATCCCCACAGGTCGCTCCAGCATGATGGTATCAAATAACGGGGTTTTATCTGTCACCCTGGCCTTTAGTCCGTATTCCGCAAGCGTATCAATGAAAGTACGGACGTCCCCGCTGACCCGGAAGGGAAAAGGTGTCTGCAGGCACCCTTTCCGGTCAAACGCTGCATTCAGCGTCGCTTTATCCACCCAGAACCCATGTTTCCTGACCTCAGGAGGAACCGCTGCAGACGCCCACTCCTTCGTCTTAAGCAGCTGGCTGTCCCAGCCCTGATCTCTAAGCTTCTCTGTCGCATAAGTCAGGCGGAACAAATCTGACTGGGCCGCGATATCGCCTGTACAGGAACGCCAGAGGTAATCCAGCTTGAGGGGAAGTCCGGCGGTCGGTCCCATATGACGACCGCGTTCGAGAAGTGAGCCAATATCAGCAGCTACACATCGGGGGAAGCGCTTTTGCTTCTGAGCCGTCGCCAGCCAGCGCGTGAGAAACAGATTTTCAGACCAGGGGGTGCTGGCAATACCATCCTGACGCGCGAAGGCCAAAGCAACCAGGGCACAGAAAGCCAGATGAGAGAGCGCCCTGACAACGTACTCAGTTGAATCATCATCTTCAAATGTTGACATCTGCACTCCTGTTGCAGTGTGAAGACAGAGATAACCGAATCATGACGTTTGCCGGCGGATAACTGATGCGTACGACATAGCGGCCGTACTTTATGGTGCTGATTCACCCTGCCGCATGACCTTTTGATTCGGCGACCGCTAAAGAGTTAAGCCGTGCCCAGGCAGAGTGCAACTCCCACGCTGAAGGACAGCCAGCTCAGCTTACCGGCAGACCGTATTTTATCAGCAACCTTAACTGTGTGAAATCCAGAAAAAACAGCTTCAGGCGAAATGTAACAGACCCAATAGGTGACACCGTCACTTTCTCAATAACTTATCCGGTACTTTTTATACGATCAAAGGGTAGTGTTTATCTGAATTAGAGCAGCGTTGCATCAGGTGCGTGTGAAAACGAGTAAAGCCTCTCTGATCACGGCTTAAGGACAATGCTTAAATCTCTACGTTGAGGCCCTTCAGAGCTGAAGGATGAAAAAAAGCCCTGCGAGAGGTAACGCAGGGCTGAAGCGCGAAGTTAAAAGCGCATCATGGAGTGAGGTTCGTCAAGAGGTCGCATTTATCTCTTGTAAATACGCGGATAAATATACGGGGTTGTCAGACTTCGGAATCTGACCTGAATCAAAGAATTGCTGATTAACAGCTGTGTTTAAATGAATTTTTATGACTGCCGGCCAGAGACACCCCTGGGGATTTCATGCTGAAAATGACCATATAAACGATAATTATCAACATGTTAAGAGTAAATAGAGGGGGTGAAGTTGCAGGGTGCTGTGCGTAGCCAGGGGGGAATAACGATTGACGTTTTATCGCGGCGTCATGTCATGATCTCATTCATGTTAAGTCGTATTCTGAAAAGAATAATTCACACATTATTAGTGTTAAGGTTTGTATCGAATAAGAATATTGTGTTGCGCCCCTCAACCTGCCAAACATTGTTAATTTGTTATTTATCTGTTCTGAATCTAACCTAAAACCCAATAAATTTTAACCTTTTTAAAAATCAAAAAAATAATGATGATAATTAAAAACAATCAGCAGCAGTAATGTCGAATTAATTGGGTTATTTTTAAAATACCACCTAAATATTGCTGAATTTCTTTTTTTTACCACTACGCTTAATTGAGTCTTCATCACTGCAAGCGAGCATGTCGTGTTTTACGTGGGCATTGCCTACTGCTTTCACCCTCCGCTTACACCGCATTAAGACAACATTATCGTTGATATTTTACCGCCGGACAAGTCCGCCAATTATTCTGAGAATAAGGAGGTGCTGAGTGACGATAGCCATAATAATAGCCACACATGGCAATGCCGCAGAACAATTGCTTAAAACGACAGAAATGCTGGTAGGCAGTCAGGAAAACATTTACTGCGTTGACTTTGTTCCCGGTGAAAATACGGAAACACTGGTAGATAAATACCAGAGGGAGTTATCGCAGTGTGATATTTCAGAAGGAATATTATTCCTGGTAGACACCTGGGGCGGAAGTCCGTTCAATGCCGCGTGTCGTGTTGCGCAAAGCCATTCAGGTTGCGAAGTGGTTACGGGCGTGAATATTCCCATGCTGACAGAGACATTAATGTTTCGGGAAGATCACCCCTCACTGAGTGAACTTGTTTCTCTTGCGCTTGAAGCCGGTCGGGAAGGTGTCCGATCGCTGAATGAGGTCCGGAAGCCCTCACCGACCCTGCCGATTGAAACTGCCCCGGTAACGCCACAACCTACCCGGCCTGAGCCTGAACATCAGCAAATTTGTCTGGTGAGGATTGATGACCGTTTGATTCATGGACAGGTCGTGACACGCTGGACGAAGGACACCCGTGTGACACGCATCGTTGTGCCGAGCGATGAAGTGGCAGGTGACCATGTTCGCAAAACTCTTTTGACACAGGTTGCGCCCCCGGGTGTCACCGCTCACGTCGTTGATATTGATAAACTAATCCGCGTACTCAATAACCCCCGTTACGCCCAGGATCGTATTATGTTGCTTTTCACCAATCCGACAGATGTCGATCGTGCCGTAGAGAGGGGTATGAGGATAACGTCGGTAAACATTGGCGGTATGGCTTTCCGCCAGGGCAAAACTCAGGTGACGAATGCCGTTTCCGTCGATCAACAGGATATTGCCGCTTTTCGCCGACTCCATGCCCGGGGAATTGAACTGGAGGTCAGAAAAGTCGCAGGAGACCCAAGACTCAGCATGATGGATTTAATTAATCATCCCCGTGTTAAGTCTCAGAGGGGCTGACAGGGGAATGTCAACGTGGTTTTCAATAAAGGATAGGCATTATGGAAATCTCTTCACTTCAAATCGTAATGGTCTTTTTTGCAGCCTGTATCGCCGGAATAGGTTCTGTTCTGGATGAATTTCAGTTCCACCGCCCTCTCATCGCCTGCAGCCTGATTGGCGCAGTGTTAGGTGATGTGACGTCAGGCGTGATCATCGGCGGCACGCTGGAAATGATAGCGCTTGGCTGGATGAATATCGGTGCAGCCATGGCCCCGGATGCCGCCATGGCTGCGGTTATCTCCACTATTCTGGTGATTGCCGGGGGGCAAAGCATTGGCGCGGGGATCGCCCTGGCGATCCCTCTGCTGCAGCGGGACAGGTTCTGACCATTATTCTTCGCACCCTGACGGTTGCATTTCAGCATGCTGCAGATAAAGCATCGGAAAAAGGTAACCTGAGCGCAATTTCGTGGCTGCACCTTACGGCGCTGTTGTTACAGGCCATGCGCGTTGCCATACCTGCGGTGATCGTTGCCGCATCGGTTGGCACACAGGAGATACATCACCTGCTAAGCGCTATCCCCCCCGTCATCACCACGGGGCTGAACATTGCTGGCGGCATGATAGTGGTCGTGGGTTATGCAATGGTCATAAACATGATGCGTGCGGGCTATCTGATGCCGTTCTTCTATCTGGGTTTTGTGACCGCAGCCTTTACCAGCTTTAACCTGGTTGCGCTGGGCATAATCGGAGCGGTAATGGCAGTACTTTATATTCAGCTGGCGCCCAAATATTCCCGTACAGCGGAGGCGACAGCCGTCAGACCTGCACGTAATGACCTTGACAATGAACTCGACTAGGAACAGGTGAAATTATGCTGGATAACCATCATTCGACAAAAACGCTCACTGCCGGCGATGTTCGCAGTGTTTTTCTGCGCTCAAATCTTTTCCAGGGTTCCTGGAACTTTGAGCGCATGCAGGCGCTGGGATTCTGCTTTTCCATGGTACCGGTCATCCGCCGTCTCTACCCGGAGAATAATGACGATCGTAAACAGGCCATTAAACGGCACCTAGAGTTTTTCAATACCCACCCTTACGCAGTAGCACCCGTGCTTGGCGTGACCATGGCGATGGAAGAACAGCGAGCCGGCGGTGCCACAATAGATGATGCGGCTATTAATGGTATCAAAGTCGGCCTGATGGGGCCGCTCGCCGGTGTGGGGGATCCCATTTTCTGGGGGACAGTGCGACCGGTTTTTGCCGCTTTGGGGGCGGGAATTGCGATGACCGGCAATCTCCTTGGCCCTGTATTGTTTTTCATTCTGTTTAACGCCATAAGACTACTGACCCGTTATTTCGGAGTGGCCTATGGTTATCGCAAGGGGGTCGATATTGTCAGCGATATGGGGGGCGGATTCCTTCAGAAACTGACAGAGGGGGCCTCTATTCTCGGTCTGTTTGTAATGGGCGCACTGGTCAATAAGTGGACCCATGTGAATGTCCCGCTTGTGGTATCACGTTTAACTGATCACACCGGAAAAACGACGGTCACCACTGTTCAGACCATTCTGGATCAACTGATGCCCGGATTGCTGCCGCTACTGATGACTTTTGGCTGTATGTGGCTGCTTCAGCATAAGGTAAATGCCTTATGGATTATTATGGGCTTTTTCGCGCTGGGTATACTCGGTTACTGGGGGGGACTACTGGCCGTATAAATATGCTCTTTTGAAGATCACAATTTCAGCGCGCCCCTCGCTCACACGGACATGAAAGAGGACGATGTGGAGCAGTAATGATTCGCAGGCGAGGTGGCGCAAAGAAATGATGTGGACGCAGTGACACGGACTGTCCGCGGGTCCCCCACACGCCATTCAACGCAGCAGTAGAAACAGGCAAACAGCGCATTTGTTGCTGTCATTGGTCTGAATGCGGTCGTTGTTGACACCCTCCACGCCCTGAAGAACCTGGATTCCTGCTACGCTCAGCCTGTCGCCTGGATCATTTCGGTGGCTTACTGTTTCAACCGGCGATCTGACTGAACCCTGCCTTTACAGGCAAGCACGACGTGCCCCGCCGCTTAGGGACTACGAGCGACGTTTTCATCGGCGTTCGCTTCCCCCCCACCGCTTATTACCACAATTCTCCTTTCTCGCTAATCCACGTTCCACCGGAAAAATGGGGGGGTTCTTGCCGGTCCGGGATCTGTCGCAATGAAAGTGATGATGTCGAATATCAGGTTAACTCTGTCAAAGACACGGACTCGTTATTTTTCCTGTCGGACCAGAGTGACACCTTCAGCGACCTCAGTTTAAAAATTGAAATGGAGGATGTCGGTACAGGCCTGCGGTGCGTGCTCGAAAGTGCATCACTGAGCTCACTGCCATTTGCTTCAGCAAAAGCGCAGGGGTTCCCGCTATTCAGGGCCAGCGCCATCCGCCGCGGCACGGCACGGCACGGCACGGCACGGCAAAGATGCGATTGTATTTTTTAAATATAGGACACCGGTTCTACTCCTCTGAAAATATTCAGGGTCAGTTAAACCCTGCAACAGTGAAGACGTATTCACCGGTATCCAGTGGATTCGTCTTCAGCGCTGGCGCAAATATGGGGCGGGATATGCCCAGGCCCGCTTAATCACAAAGGGGCAGAATTATAGAATGTGGGCTTTACTTCTCACGCGCAGGGGCACAGTGCCCTCGTACAATTGATACAACGTGGAGCAGGTCAATTTGCCGTACAACGCTGAAATGTGCATTAAATGTGGCAGGCGTTACTTCACCACAGATAACGCGGGTAAAGGTTGAATGAATTGCGATCAGTATACGCTTGCTCACGCGAATACATACTGATCGCCCTTGAAGCAGCCTGCACTCAGGTGTCAGTCGCTGACACCAGTCATATGACAGGCCTGTCATTTAACTTATAACAATATTCAGGCGTAATGGCAGCCGATAATTACTGTCATTCCATGATGTCACATACATGGGTAATGTTCCCTGCCAGGTACCTGACCGCAGGCAGGTGTTGTCTTCTGCTCTCATTGAGAGCACAAGATGAACATTATCCGGGGATCCCCCGTACGTATCCGCAGCACTGTTAACCGTAAAGTGTCCACCTGCACTCCATTTACTAAGCTTGAGATTTACGACGCTGACTTCGTCTTTGCTGTTTTTTACCGGCACGATAAAGGGTGTTTCTCCATAAGCACACCATTCCAGATTGGCCGGACCTTCCTGAGGATAATGCGCAACAAAGCCAATATTTTTAACGCCACTTCGCCGATAATCAAAAGGGAACATCGTTTCATTGTCTATGCCGGTGGAAAAATTCGCGTTGAGGTTTAAAGCGCTGGTCTCTGGCGTAAACGCTCGACTGGCATCCAGACTGTTTACGCTAAGCGCATCAACCAACGTGACAAGCTGTGCAACATTTGGCCTGAAGCCTATCCTGTCGGTTTTTGCTTCCTGGTAGTCTGAAGCTTTAATCACCCGTTTAATCGCGTCTGGCGTCAGCAAGATGCCGCGCGATTTTGCGTGCGACTGAAGCAGTGCCAGTGCAGCGGCGCATTGTGGCGTCGCGCTGGAGGTACCACTGAAATTATTGCAATAGTCACGTTCGTGTCCGGGACCTGTCTGCAGCGTACCATATCCGGTTGTCGTTACACTGTCACCCCAGGCGTTTATTAAAGACGCAGGATGCCCGAAATTTGAAGAACCAAGACGTCTTCCGGTAACAGAACTACACGAACCGACCAGAATACCCCCCGAATCCCCGAAATCAGGGCAGATGGCTGAATTGCTGAGATCGTTGTTACCGTTTCCGGCGGCCATGATGACGATAACCTGTTTTTCAGTGAGGTTACGGATTGCATCCCACCAGCTCTTAATACCCAGTGCAGGGATGTATCCATTGCTGGTGTTCCACTGGATATTCATACTGACGATATCGCCGGGATTAGCCTGCTCCTGAATTTTGTTCAAATCCCCTGTGTCGTAAAAATACAACGCGGCTGAATATGCAATACCGGTAACGCCTATGCCATTTTGTGCTGCCCCGATACAGCCAACGGACGCCGTACCGTGATTACAGTCTTCTGATTCACTCCGGCTATTAACGACGTGTACATTGCCTCCCTGAAAGTCTTCATGTTTTCGATAAAGACCAAAGTCCATGTGCCTGATGACGGCGAGCTTGCCTGTGTTACCGTTTTTCCAGACAGTGCGAACGTTTAGCCCTTTACCAGAATCAAGATAGCGCTGATCTCCGGAAAAATCAGGAGTTGTAGCCAGAGGCTCAGATTTGTCGAAGGCAGAAAAGTTGTCATTGCGGGGTGGAGACAGTTTTTCTGCATCGGGAACCGGAGTGGCGTAAAGCACATTGTCCAGCGTTTCGAGCTCATCGCATAACGTCATTGCTGCCCCCTGTGTTAAAGGCTGAGCGATGAGAATATATTCATATTGATGTATGGAATGCCAGTCGGGAAATGAGTGCACATCAAGTTCTTTTCGTATCAGTGTGAAAGGGGTACCGCGTGTCTGAATATATCCCTCAAGTTGCTGTAATGTCCCCTTCTGTATTTTGATTTCCAGATGAAATTTCATGCAGTCACTGACAAAAACGTTCTGGCCTGACAAATCCGGCTGCTGCGGCATGGAAAGTGTATTTCCTTCACGTGGCTGAAGATCCTCTGCTGAGAGCATTACAGGATTTGAGTGAACCGTTGTTACACCATCATTAACAATCGCAACGTAGTTCCCGCTGCGTTCAACTCTGAAAAGGTAACCCCGATTTTGTGTCTTAACTTCATTTATTAATATTCCATCTGCATATAACGCGATTGATATGGATGAAGATAGTGTTTCTGACACTTCGATATACACAGTGCACGGGGTGCCCGGGGACTTAAACGCTTTAACTTGCATATTCATATAAGTAACCTTTGTAGAGGGAATTTTTTAACAAGCTGAACGCACCGCTTCATATTAGCTGAAGGATGACATCCCGCTTTATGAAAGTTAATCAGCTCTTCACATCAGTACAAACATAAATATCTCAAAATAATATAGAGTGAGTTCATTTTATTGGGTTCGCGAAACCAAACCATTAGTGATGAGGGCGTGAGATACCCAGCAATATGAAGTTATATTCATCTTTGCTGTATATGACACGAGAATATTTCATTACGCGATTTTTCACAATAGTAGCTGCCTGCTTTCAGCATTCGGTTTCTCAGAACCGGACATCCAGTTGTATACTGGCGCATCCTTATACAACAAGGCCCAGACATGTCATTTGGGCTGCGATGTTATCCGGGTCACATGAGGCAACAAAGGAAATATAATCCGCATTCATTACAGATTAAAACTATCTGATGAGTGAGAGATTAATATTTGCACTGTGGATATTGAATGATACTGACAGGCTGGAAAATTAATGAAACTATTTCTACCCGCATGTAAGCTTACCTTACGGCCCCGTACTCTTTCCTGGATAACTTTATCTATAACGACAATATATTCGTGCCTCACCACATTGAGATCATTAAACAGTGCAGACTTAATACAATACCGTCAACATGGTCACTCAACCGCGGCAAGGAGCACTTAACGCATGGGTTAAATAATACACTAAATTACTGAGTAACTATCAGGCTACTTTATATGAATTATGAAAAATTCAGCTCAACCCAGAGTTGCCGATTTATTCTTCTGTTTTTCCCATTCAAGGAGAATGCCGGCGTTAATCCATCTCATTACCCTGGCACTCTTTTACATGCTTATAATTTCTGACGTGCGCGGCCGATGTCGTCATAAGCTGCCTGCGCTTTCTTCTGGCGGAGTGAATGCATGAACACACCAGGCAGGTGCAATAAACGTAAGCAATACACACTTCAGCGAAGGCAGCCCGCGACGCCGATGACTTCACACAGCATTTGAGATTGATAGGGGGCCTGCATACTCTTTCTCCATGGCGCGGGAGTAATGCGATTTGTCCGTGGCCCGGTAAGGGTAAAAAGGGCGTATATCAGGCAGGTGTGAATCACACTACCCTGCTTAACGGTTTAGAAAATGGGCTCTTTTCAGCCAGCAGTAAGGCCGAACAGTGTTACGTCTAACGTTTCCCCTTCTCAACTACTGCTGTATAAAGGGCGTCCGGGGCAACATTCATGTGTTTCAGTACCGGAGCCATTATCTGGCCGAACACGGGCGCAGCGACTGATCCGCCATAATGGGCTCCAGCAGTGGGGTGATTAATCATGACGACCAGCGCCACCTCCGGGTGACTGACGGGGGCGATCCCTGCGGTGTAATTGACATAGCCCCCATCGTATTTACCGTTCGCACCCATTTTCTCAGCCGTACCGGTTTTCGTAGCCAGTCGGTAACCTGGAACGGCAGCTCTGACGCCGGTCCCGCCCGGTAGCACATCCGTTTCCATCATGTGCACTACCAGTTGAGTGAGCTCGGGATCTGCAACCTGCCTGCCTATTACAGGGGGCGTAACCCGGGTTATAGATAACGGGCGGTAAACGCCATTTGCACCAAGCGTCGCGTAAAGTCGTGCAATCTGCAGCGGCGTGACCCGCAGGCCATAACCAAAGGAAAATGTCGCGCGTTCGATATCGGCCCAGCGTTTACGGTGTCGGGGTAAATAGCCCGAGCTTTCACCAGTAAGCCCCAGCCCGGTGGGCTGGCCAAGGCCGAAGGCATAGTAAGTCTTCAGGAGCGCCTCGGCGGGCATAGCCAGCGCAATGCGGGAGACGCCAATATCACTTGATTTCTGAAGGATCCCGGTCAGCGTCAGCTGAGGCCAGTGGCCGACATCCCGGATCCAGTGGCCGTTTACGCGGTAAGGGGACGTCATTATCACCGCGCCAGGTTTCACAATGTGGCGGGTTAATCCTTCGAGCACAACCAGCGGCTTGACCGTTGAGCCGGGCTCATAACTGTCATTAATTGCCGCATTTCGCATCTGGGCGGGCGTAGCTTCAGTGAAATGATTGGGATTAAACGTAGGATAAGATGCCATAGCCAGAATCTCGCCGGTATCAATTTTGATTAGCACTGCGGCGCCCGAGTCCGCTTTATTACGCAGCACGCCGTCACGCAACTTGCTGTACAGCACATACTGATCGAATTTGTCGATGCTGAGCTGGATGGACGGGGAGATACGGGGAGGAGCGTAATCGACCATAGCTATGACGTTGCCATGGCCATCCTGCCGAAAGATTTTCCTTCCTGACTGGGCCTGTAACACTGCATTAAATCCATTTTCGAGCCCATTCAGTCCCACATTGTCAGTACCCACAACACCGATTAGCGGTGCAGCAGCCTCGCTCATGGTATAAAAGCGTCGGGTATTGAAGCCTTCGCTAATGCCCTTCAGATGGAGTCTGGCAATATCCTGAGCCATATTGAATTCGATATTACGGCCCAGCACGAGATAATGCTTATGCGCCTTTGACATGATCTGTGACTGCAAGTCTGCTGTCTGATGATTCAGCGCTCCGGCCAGATACTGCCACCGGTCATTGTTAAAGTCAGGATGACTGCTGAGAATGAGCTCCGGGTCAGCAATAATATCCCTCGATGGGATGCTAATCGCCAGCGCCTGCCCTTGACGGTCAAGTAAGCTCCCACGATTTGCTGGCAGGATAACGGTCCGCAGAGATCGCTGATCGGCTTGATGCTCCAGCATAGGGTGATTGATCAGCTGTATATTTCCCACCTGCATTAGCAGCAGGATCAGGCATCCAAGCATGCCCAGGCAAATCACACGAAATCGTAAAACATTAAATGACGGCTGAGAACAATTCACTCTGTCAGATGCGTTTTTTTTTGGCATAGCCTACTGTTGCAGTGTGAAGGACAGGTGGGTATATCCTGTCATCAGGCAAATTACATTCTGGTCAGTAGACCTGAATTTTGCAGACTAATGCTTGATGTCTGTCATTGTTCAGTCGGGCAATCCTGATAAGCTTTTTATTCGCTGAATGTTGCGAAAGAAAACTTTATGAACGGCTATCTGAATAAGATGTTGAGTGAATTTGCTTTCTGATAACACGCGTTGCAGTTGTTCCGGGCGGACTATACTTTCGGTCTTAGGGCGAACTTAGGGCGAAGATGCACGTGGCACTTTGTCCGTGTCAGGACAACCAGTGTCCTGACACGTGTTCAGCAACAGATTAGTCACTTAAGGTCAGACAAACAGGTGTCAATACGATGTCCAGATGGCGAAGATTGCTGACTAAAATCTCCAGTACAAATGCTTCTTTACGTTATCTGGTCACCGTGGTGATTGGTCTGTTCTTGCGATTTACGATACCGTTTAAGGTGCTCGAAAACATCAGTGTCTGGAAATTTCCCCATGCTCTGTGGATACTGTGCTTCGCCATCGCCTATCTGCTGACCCACGCTGCCTTTCTGACTGTACTTTTAACGGGTGTTATACGTGATCGTTTTCTGGCAGAGAAAACAGACTGCATGCTAAGCGCGCCTCTGGAGGACATCGTTTTCGGGCATTATCTGGGCGATTATGAATCCGTAACCGTGGAATTACCCTACAGCGCTGACATAAAGGAACTGATCTCACTAAGAATTTTGCGGTGTAAGTCTGCAACTGATTCAGAAGGAGAACTTGTTGTTCGCGAATGTTTCAGGAAGCCGCTCACCGAACATTTTCACCGGCTGATCCGGCCAGGGGATTAACTCGATTTCGAATGTAAAAACCTGGCCCCCCTTTATTCCGTATCGACTGGGCGTTCCGGCCGTCGCCTGCCCACGCTTCAGGCTTCGCTCTCTAAACATGTCCTGAAATGCAGCTCCCCATCCGGCTGATGGTCACAGCAGCGTATGTTGGGAGCGTCAGAAGCCGTGGTCATGCGATGCCCTTTAGCCTGCACCTGATCTCCCCCCTTTGCTTACGATCCCAACCACTGACCCGGCACGGTATTTACCATAAAGAGGGATATCACAGCCGCACGTCTGTGAGCTCTGCCTCATTCATAACCGAACCGGGAACCTTGTCGGCTCATCGTCCGTCACGCACATCACTTTGTGTCTTTCTGCGCGTAAGAAAGGGGCTGAGGGGCTAAACCGGCCCAGCGGTGTTGCGTTGTGGGCTTATCTGCCAGGCTGTCAGGCGTCAACAGATGCGGGGCAAAGGTTCAGAATGGGGTAAATCCAGCGTTCGCCGCACGCCATATAATCCACATATTCTGACGCCTGGTCGGGACACCACTTCGCCGATTACGGCTGCGTTCACTCCGAGAGGATGATTTTTCAAATGTGACAGAATCACCGGGGCGGCTTTGCCGGATGCAACAATGACCAGTTTCGCTTCATTTGCTAAGTTCAGCGCATCCAGACCTAACAACTCACATATACCGCGAACCGCAGGCGACAGCGGAAGCTCACGTTCAGTGATTTCGATGCCACACCCACTCATTGCGCTGAATTCGTGAAGAACAGCATTGACACCACCGCGTGTTGCGTCTCTGAGCGCTTTAACGCCCGCCACCGGAATCAACGGCGCAATAAGTGTATCAAGTGCGGCACAATCGCTCTCTAACGCGCCTTTAAACCCTAACTGCTCGCGAATATTAAGTATCGTAGCCCCATGATCACCCAGCGTTCCTGTGACGATGATACTGTCCCCTGCCGCAATCTGCCCTGCCCCCCAGTTCAGACTACCCGGAATGACGCCGATGCCGGCAGTATTGATAAAAAGCTTATCCGCTGCGCCGCATGGCACTACTTTTGTGTCTCCTGTCACGATACTGATCCCGACTCGTTTGGCAGCGCTGGCCATACTGTCAACAATTCGCTCCAGCTCGGCTAACGGCAATCCTTCCTCAATAATGAATCCACAGGAGAGCCAGCGAGGAGTGGCTCCACTCATCGCGATGTCATTGACCGTGCCGCAGACAGCCAGCTTACCGATGTCCCCTCCAGGAAAGAAAAGGGGATCGATGACATAGCTGTCTGTGGAAAATGCCAGTCTGTGTAAGCCAGTATTAAAATCATTCAGCTCCAGGCGGGCTTGATCCTCAAGCAGTGAGAGCCACGGATTATCAAATGCGCGAATAAACAGATCCTTTACTAACTGATGCGTTGCCAGCCCTCCACTTCCGTGTGCCAACTCAACTCTCTTCATATACACTTTCCTTATGACGATACTGATACCAGGCAGCGCAGGCCCCTTCTGAAGAAACCATTAAGGCCCCCACAGCATGTTGAGGATTACAGAGACTGCCAAACATTGAACACTCTACGGGCTTGCATCGGCCTGTGAGGACATCGCCACAGCGAGCACGCGGATCATCAGACACCTGTTGCTCTGCCGGGTGAAAATACGATTCCGCGTCAAATTGCGCGTAAGAATCCGTTAAACGGATCCGGGAGCCTTCAATCAATCCAAGTCCTCTCCATTCGGAACCGCCATTGAGGGTAAAAACTTCTTCCATTGCCCGCTGAGCAAGGCGGTTGCCGGCAGCCGGCACTACGCGTTTATACTGATTTTCAACCCTGCAGATCCGGTGTATTTTCTGTTCAATCAGCATTAATACACTTTGAAGCACATCCACGGGTTCAAAACCGGCAATAACCAGTGGACGCCGATATTGTGAGCAGATGAAGTCCAGGGAGGTTATTCCCGTGATCATACTGACGTGACCCGGTGCTAAAAATGCATCGATTGCCGTGTCGGGCCGTGACAGGAGGCTTCGCAGCGTAGGTGCAAGGGTTATGTGCTGGCAGAAACAATAGAAATTGGTGATCCCTGTCGCCCTGGCCTGCTGAAGCGTGATCGCCGTTGCTGGCATGGTGGTTTCAAAACCCAGCGCGAACAGAACAATGATGCGATCCGGATTTTTACGTGCTAACTGAAGGGCATCCATCGGTGAATAAATAATCCTCACATCTGCGCCCCGGGATCGGGCATGCATCAGCGTACCTGTTTTACCCGGCACACGGAGTGCATCTCCAAACGAGCAAAAAATTACCTGCGGATAGTTTGCTATCTCTATACAACTGTCAATCCGGCCCATGGGTAATACGCACACCGGGCAGCCGGGGCCGTGGACAAACTCAATATTCTGCGGCAAGAGTTTATCAAGACCAAACCGAAAAATGGCATGTGTGTGCCCTCCACATACCTCCATAATACGGAATGGATGACTGCGCGTATTATTCAGAAGGCCTGCCTGTGCATGGAGTCGATCCAGTAACTGGCTGACCCACTGAGGATCACGATATTGATCAACCTGCCACATTATCTTTTCCCCTGAGGGGACGGTTTATAAGTATCCCCACGTCTGAATCAAGTTCATACATAGTTTGCAGCGCATCGCGCGTGGCCAGTGCCTCAGTTTCATCGATCACGCTCATGGCAAATCCAACGTGAACCAGAACCCACTGCCCCACAGAAACATCACCTAATAGCATGATGTTGATATCCCGCAGTACGCCATAGATATCGCACAACGCATATCCATCTGGCTGGCATGCGATGATTTTTCCAGGTATTGCTATGCACACAGCTCCGCCTCCAGCCAGCTTATCCAGGCGTCCATTCCTTCTCCACTTGCAGCAGAAACAGGCATTATTTTGATGTCAGGATTAACACTACGGGCATATTCAAAACATTTATCGATGTCAAAATGAATGTAGGGAAGCAGATCTATCTTGTTGAGTAGCATGATAGATGAGGCAGCAAACATATAACTGTATTTCAGCGGCTTATCTTCCCCCTCGGTGACCGATAACACGGTGACTTTGTGGCGTTCTCCCAAATCAAAGTCCGCGGGGCAAACCAGATTACCCACGTTCTCGATAAAGAGTATGCCGTTCTGCTTCAACATCAGGCGCTGCGCGGCTCTGTTGACCATATCAGCGTTCAGATGGCATCCCTTGCCGGTATTGACCTGAATAGCGGGAGTTCCCGTCGCCCTAATCCGGGCCGCATCATTTAGCGTTTGCTGATCGCCTTCGATGACTGCGCACGAAACGCTTTCATGCAATCGTTTTAATGTTTCGGTCAGCAGGGTTGTTTTACCGGAGCCAGGGCTTGAAACCAGATTGAGCACCAGTTGATTTTTCTCTGCAAAGCGGCGCCTGTTATGTGACGCTATCGCGCTATTTTTACTCAAAACATCGAGCTCAATCTCCAGCGTTCTTCGCCGAAACGCCTCCTGATCATCCTGTTTTTTCAGGGAAGCGTTAAGTCTTTCCTGAGATCCTCCGGCAGGATGAAACGCAACGTCCGGTCCGATAACAAGTGGTCCTGACCCTGAAAACCCAGAAGAAAAAGGAACCCGATTAAATCCAGCCTCTTGTTCAGGCCTGTCACCTTCAACATAAGCGCCGCCATGCGCGCAGCCACAGGTACTACACATTATTCACCTCCTCATCAAACTGGAGTTTTGTAATCTTTACGCTGTCATCTGCAACGATGCGCAGGTTTTTTCCCCCACAGCGGGAACATATTTTTACGTGGGCCGTCATTAACGCGCAGTCTGACTGGCAATCGTAGCACCAGCATTCTGCTTCCAGTTGCCGCAGATGAAGCGCGCAGCCTTCCGCACGGGTTCCCCGGCATGCCAGCCCGAAACAGAATTGCAGAGCATCTTCATCCGTGCAGGAAAAAGCGCCAATGTCCACCCAGACTGCCGTAACCCGGTGTACGGCATGCCGTCTGGCCTGCGTTTCAATAAGGTCAGCCATGTGTTGGCACAGTGTGATTTCATGCATCCCGTGGTGTCCTGAAAATTATTTATGCGTACCTTTGCAAAATAGATGCCATTACCGATGCGCGATCCACAAATGGCATCTCTGGCGTTATTACCCGGCAGGCGCACGGGGTTCCGGTAGCATCCATGTTTTTGTTATTAACGGACAGGAATGGCACGAAAAATGCTTTGCTGATTTTGTTATCACGCAATATTCGAACGCGTGTTAAGGCCGTCATATTGAAAAACGGCATGGGTAGATGTCGGCGGCAGGTGTCGTCGGGTAAGTGCTACCTGCAACTCTGGTGACATTGACGCATTTTCAGTAGGCACTTTACTTCCCGACTGACGTCACGGGACACAGGAGCAGGTACTGGCAATGAAGTGAGCCGGGAACCTGCTTTTCACTGGATGTTTCGGTAAAGCGGTTTTGTTGAAAATACCTGCCACCGGTCATCTGAGCCTGCAAGACTGAAATTGTTCAGAAAATGCAGGTGTCGAAATTTGCCAGCTCGACATTTTTTACGCGTAATTTCGTCAAACGTGACGACAGATTCTAAGGACGATGACGGTGAACCGTTTTATTATTGCTGATCCCACGTTATGCATAGGTTGCCATACCTGTGAAGCTGCCTGTTCGGAGTCCCATCGTCTTCATGGATTACCATCGGCGCCGCGTTTACGCGTGATGAAGGATACGAACATGTCGGCGCCGCAGACATGTCGTCACTGTGAAGAAGCGCCCTGTGCGCTCGTCTGTCCTGTCGATGCATTTTGTCATGTAAAGGGGACGGTGCAACTTAACACACAACTCTGCATAAGCTGTAAGCTGTGTGGTATTGCCTGTTCGTTTGGCACGATCAGTTTTTTCGGCAGCCATCCCCCTTATATTCCAGCAGATGTGAACTGTGACAGGGCCCCGCCCGCCCCGCCCCGTTCAGCCAGAACAAGACCGCTCCTTGACTGGGAACCGGGCACCTTAGATGTTGCGGTGAAATGTGACCTGTGCTTTTCAGATGAAAATGGTCCGGCCTGCATAAGAACCTGCCCCACAAAGGCTTTGAGCCTGTTTGACAATAATGACCTCGACACGGTCAGCCGTTCCAGACGAAAGTCAGCCCTCAAGCTGGAGTCTCCCGGGGCTCTGTCCGTTTGTGATCAACAGAGAATAAAAAAATGAATGCCGTCCTCCTTATCGTTTTTCCGCTACTGATGCTAGTGGGCAGCGCCCTGATGTCAGGCGTCACGGCGGGGTTCAGGTCCATAAGCAGGTATATCGCGGGAGCTGGCAGCGTCATCAGTTGTTTCATGCTCCTGATTGGAGGCACCCGGGGAATGATGGCAAAAAGTGACGTCCTGGTCAGCGGCCACTGGCACCTGCTGCTCACTCCCCTTAACAGTGTCTGGATGGTGACCATAGCTCTGTGCGGCGTGTTTACGTCTCTGTTTAGCGTTGTCTGGCATCAACGGCGTGATGTGGCAGCCATCGGCCTGCTGAGTAATCTCATTCTGGCAAGCAGTGTTACAGCAATACTGGCCGACAATGTTGTCTTACTGGTAGTGATGACAGAAATGACAACTCTGGCGGCATATCTGCTGACCGGCTGTCGACGATCAGGCCAGCTCTGGTTTGTGCTCGGACGAACCGGCACATTGATACTTATCGTTGCCATCTGGCTGCTCTGGCACCGTTACGGTACCGTCAGTTATGCGGAGCTGCGTCAGGCCCTGAATGGCGCACCGCTCCCACCAGCACTTTTACTTCTTATCTTGTGTGGCTTTGGGCTGCAAAGTGGCCTTGTCCCGCTTCACAGCTGGGTTGCCAGTGCCCACGCCCATGCCTCCGCGCCTGCCTGCGCGTTATATTCAGGTGTGGTAATGAAAATCGGACTGTATGGTATCGTCCGTTTTTCGCTGCTCTCAGACCAGTTACCCCTGTGGTGGGCCATGCTGATCCTGATTGCCGGTCTCATTACAGCGTTTGCCGGTGGTCTTTATGCATTGATGGAGCACAATATTAATCGCCTGCTGGCGTATCACACTATTGAGAATATCGGCATCATTCTTCTCGGGCTGGGATGTGGCTTCATGGGTATGGCACGCCATAATCCTGTGCTGGAGGCCATTGGAATCGCTGGGGGGCTTTATCACCTCTTTAATCACAGTCTTTTTAAAACAACACTTTTCCTCTGTGCTGGCGCAATCAGGTTTCAAACCGGTCATTACGATATTGAAAAACTCGGCGGAATAGGCAAGCGCATGCCTCTGATTTCCCTGATAATGCTCGTCGGCCTGATGTCCATGGCAGCCCTACCTCCGTTGAATGGGTTTGCCAGCGAGTGGCTGATCTACCAGTCTTTCTTCCGTCTGAGCACGCACCCCTTATTCGTAGATCGCCTTCTCGGTCCACTGCTTGCCGTGGGGCTCGCGATAACCGGTGCTCTGGCGGTGATGTGTGTGGCTAAGGTATATGGCGTAATCTTTCTTGGCGCGTCACGCACACAGGAAGCAGAACGGGCGCTACCGCCACCCAGGCTCATGACGTTCTCCGCAGGGGCAATGTCGGTTTGCTGTATCACTGCCGGGATTGCCTCGCCGTGGCTTTTGCCATTGCTTCAGCAGGCAATACCAGTTGCCCTGCATTCTGCACGTGCTGACCTTTTGCACCCCATTACCGGCCTGTTGCTGATTGCCGCTCCGCTTCTGCCTTTGTTAATAGCGACCATCTTTCGCAGGGATCGCTTACCGTACCGTTCGCGAGGCTCTGCCTGGGCATGCGGTTACCAGCATGAGCCCGGAATGGTCATCACCTCTTCCGGGTTTACACAACCGATACGCGCGGCCTTCCGGCCGCTGCTGGCTTTGCGACACGTCCGTCACCCCCTGAATGGGGTTACGGCATGGCAGGAAGAGTGGCTAGCCCACGTCTTTCGCAGGCTGGCCATCATTGAACTGACAATACTGCTTGTTGCTGTCGCCGCATGAGGACACCGAACTGATGTATTTATTAGCCCTGTGCCAGCCCATCGCGCTGTACTTTACTGCACCCCTGATATCCGGCATTAACCGGGTTGCCCGGGCCAGGCTTCATAACCGACGCGGCCCAGGCGTATTACAGGAGTATCGTGACCTGTTCAAATTGCTGAGCCGTCAGAGCGTGGCCCCTGCTGATTCGGGGTGGGTTTTTCGCCTGATGCCTTTCCTGATGACAGGAATATTATTGATTATCGCCACAGCCCTGCCTGTAATTACGCTGGCTTCGCCCCTGTCATTATCGGGGGACCTTATCACCTTACTTTACCTGTTTGCGCTTGCACGATTCTTCTTCCTCATCGCTGGATTAGATACCGGCAGCCCCTTCACTGCCATTGGAGCCAGCCGTGAAGCCGCGCTGGGCGTACTTACAGAGCCGTGTCTTTTGCTGAGCTTGTGGGTCGCCGGGCAAGTGGCGGGCAGTACACACATCAGTAACATTGCCCGTTGTTATGAATTATGGCCAACAGCACACAGCCTGACGCTGGTGTTGGCTTGCATCGCCTGCGCATTCGCCACCATGATCGAAACGGGAAGGCTGCCTTTTGATCTCGCTGAAGCCGAGCAGGAGCTGCAGGAAGGGGTGTTATGTGAATACAGCGGTGCAGGTTTCGCCCTGGTGAAATGGAGTATCTCATTCAGACAACTGGTCGTGTTGCAGATGTTTGTCGGCGTATTTTTCCCCTGGGGAGAAATGAAGATATTTACCATGGCGGGGCTGGCACTGGCGGTCACAATCGCCCTGATCAAACTGGTGGCCGGCTCCCTGATTATAGCACTGTGCGAAAACAGCATGGCCCGCCTTCGAATGTCCGCGCTGCCACGGGTCACATGGTTTGGCTTTGGGCTGGCGTTTTTAGCTTACGTTTCCCTGCTGGCCGCATAACAAAGAGAGTGAATGAATGCCTGAAGAAAAAGTGGGTCAGAATTATCTCGCCGCGCTGCATCAACAGTTTCCACATGCTGTTCTTGAGGAAGCATGGCAGACACGCGATCAACTCACCGTCACCGTCAAGCTCAATATGCTTCCAGATATGGTGGCCTGGCTGTATTACGAACAGGGGGGGTGGCTGTCTGTTTTGTTTGGTAATGATGAACGCCCGTTATGCGGCAGTTATGCCATTTACTATGTGCTCTCAATGGAAGCGGGCACAAAATGCTGGATAACCTTACGCGCGACCATTGACCCTGACAGACCGGAATTTCCGTCAGTCACGCCCCGTGTACCGGCGGCGGTATGGGGGGAACGGGAAGTTCGCGACATGTATGGCTTACAACCAGTGGGTCTGCCTGACGAGCGCCGTCTGGTTCTGCCGGATGACTGGCCTGACGCGCTCTACCCGATGCGAAAAGACAGTATGGATTACCGTCAGCGGCCAGCGCCGGCCGTCGGGGCTGAAAACTACGACTTTGTGAACGAAGCGGGCAGTGAAAAAAATAATGTGGTGCCGGTTGGCCCCCTGCATGTCACATCTGACGAGCCCGGACATTTTCGCCTCTTTGTTGATGGCGAAGACATTGTAGATGCGGATTATCGTCTGTTTTATGTTCATCGCGGGATGGAGAAGCTGGCGGAAACGCGCATGGGCTATAACGAGGTTACTTTTCTCTCCGACAGGGTATGCGGCATCTGTGGCTTTGCCCACAGTACCGCCTATGCCACCTCAGTGGAAAACGCAATGGGGATCGTGGTGCCCGCGCGCGCGCAGATGATACGCACTATTTTGCTGGAAGTAGAAAGACTTCACAGTCACCTGCTCAATCTTGGTCTGGCCTGCCATTTTGTGGGGTTTGATTCTGGGTTTATGCAATTTTTCCGGGTGCGTGAACTCTCGATGAAAATGGCCGAAACGCTTACCGGGGCACGAAAAACCTATGGCCTTAACCTGATTGGTGGAATACGTCGCGATTTGCTTAAAGATGACATTATTGAGGCATACCGTCTGACGCAGCAGATGCGACAGGAAGTTAACGTCCTGACAGATATTCTGCTCAGTACCCCAAATATGGCGTCACGGACCACTGGCATTGGTTTTCTCGACCCGGAGATTGCCCGCAATTTCAGTAATGTTGGTCCTATGGTCCGGGCCAGCGGCCATGCGAGGGATACAAGGGTTGACCATCCTTTTGTTGGGTATCAGCAGTTGCAGGTCAAAACAGAATGTTTAAGGGACGGCGACGTGATGTCAAGAACCAGAGTCCGGATTAATGAGGTTTATAACGCACTGGATTTAATCGATATGGGCCTTAGCAATCTGCCCGGCGGCGCGCTTCTTGTGGAGGGATTTACCTATAAACCTAACCAGTTTGCACTGGGTTTCTGTGAGGCACCGCGGGGTGACGATATTCACTGGAGTATGACCGGTGATAATCAGAAGCTTTACCGCTGGCGCTGTCGCGCGGCCACATACGCTAACTGGCCGTCGCTGCGATACATGTTGCGTGGTAATACGGTATCGGATGCACCGTTAATCATAGGAAGTCTCGATCCCTGCTATTCGTGTACAGACCGCATGACGATTGTGGACGTCCGCAGTAAGAAAAGCCGCGTTGTGCCCTACAAAGAAATCGAGCGTTACAGCATAGAGCGCACGCATTCCCCCCTGAAATGATATCCGGAGTCAGCATGTTTACCTTCCTTAAAACGGCATTACGAGGCCGGGTTGTTACGGATTCTGACCCGGTGCACCCTCTTCCTGTCAGTTCCCATTTTCGGGGAAAGCCTGAACATCATTCCCGGCAGTGCATAGGCTGTGCTGCGTGCGTGCAGGCATGTCCTTCCAACGCGCTGAGCGTGGAAACGGACCTGTCTGCAGGCCTGCTGGTCTGGACGTTCAACCTAGGTCGATGCATTTTCTGCGCTCGCTGTGAAGAAGTCTGTCCGACGGCGGCCATCAGGCTATCTCCGGATTACGAGCTGGCCGTATGGGATAAATCGGCATTGCAACAGCAGGCCCACTTTCCACTCTGTTACTGCCGGGGATGTGGGCAGCCCTTTGCCGTTCAGAAGGAAGTGGATTACGTGATGGCTCTGATAGAGAAAAACGGGGAGGACGATATTGAAAGTCGCCGGGAGACGTTCGAAACCTGCCTGACCTGCAGACGTCAGAACAGTCTGTTGTCTGGCGGACACCTCTGGGCTGAACGTTCATTGAAAGGGATATTCTGATGCACAATTTCATCACTGACCGGGATGCGGGGCGCATACCGGAGCCTGAAGAGTCTGAAGCCTGCCTCCAGAAACTGAAATCATCACTGCTCAGAAAATTAAAACGTTCGGCCTTTGTCTATCGGGTGGACTGTGGCGGCTGTAATGGATGTGAGATTGAGATTTTTGCCGCACTCACGCCGGTTTTTGATGCTGAGCGCTTAGGCATCAAAATTGTTCCGTCCCCCCGCCACGCCGATATATTGCTTTTTACCGGACCCGTAACCCGTGCTATGCGCGCGCCAGCTCTCCGGGCGTGGGATGCAGCTCCCGACCCCAAAATCAGCATTTCCTTTGGTGCCTGCGGAAACAGTGGCGGCATTTTCCACGACCTCTACTGCGTCTGGGGCGGCACAGATAAGATCCTGCCCGTCGATGTTTACATCCCTGGGTGCCCTCCCACACCCGCAGCAACCCTCTATGGTTTCGCACTGGCACTGGGGTTGCTGGAGCAGAAAATTCAGGCGCGTCCAGCGAGTCAGGAAGATGTCTTACCGCCGCACGTCCATCACCCTCTGATAGCACAGTCTCTTCGTATCAGGATTGAACGAATGGCACGGCGGCTTGCGGGTTACCGGTACGGACGTGAAATTTCCGATGCGTTCATGCAGAAATTGCTGACGGGCAGCGGATCCGTTCAGCAATGGCTCCGCGAGGAGGATGATCCCCGCCTGACAGAAATTGTCGGGCACCTTTATGGTCTTGTTCAGGGGGAACGTGAAAGATGAAGCAAACGGTGATTTTCAATCAGCTCAGTGCAAAATATATAGAAAAAAAGGACAGTGCCCCTGCCGATGTAAAACAGGTGGTGTATTACAGTCTGGCGACAGGCCATCATCTCGGCATCATTGATTGTCTGCAGGCCCGCCTCCAGTGCCCTGCTGAGGCTTACCGCGACTGGATCGCGACGTTACAGGCTGGCACACCGGCGTGGCATAAGATGGACGGTGTCATGCGGTTTGGTGAAATTATTATCGATCAGTCTCACGTTTCCTTACTGGCACAGGCTTTTGATGCCGCTCTGCCTTACCAGTCAGAAGAGCAACAGCGATGGAGCCGGGCATTGCTTAACCTGTTGCAAGCCATTCAGGAAGAACCGGTAATATATCTGATCGTCAGGAGACAGTATGACTAACGTATTACTTTGCGTAGGAAGCGAGATGATGGGCGATGACGGTGCAGGTCCTTTACTGGCGAGAACATGTCGGCAGGCACCCGTTCATAACTGGCACGTAATTGACGGAGGGAGCGCACCTGAAAATGACGTCGGGGCTATTCGGGAAATGCGTCCGGAACGATTACTTATTGTTGATGCCACCGACATGTTACTTCCTCCCGGTGAGATCCGACTTATTGATCCTGCTGACATTGCCGAAATGTGCATGATGACGACCCATAATCTTTCTCTCGGTTATCTGATTGAACTACTCAGAACGGACGTCGGCGAGATCCTGTTTCTGGGCATTCAGCCCGACATTATCTGTTTTGGCTACCCTGTGACCGGAGCCGTAAAAAAGGCTGTTTCGCTTGTTTATCATCGCCTGGCGGGGTGGACGGGCAATGGCGGTTTTTCATTGCTCACCTTTCCCGAGTGACGGCACTGAGCGTTGCTGCTGGCCTGCCCTGAAAACTGAAATGTAGAGCCCTGCCTTTACGCGCAGGGCACCGCTGGAAAAGTGTCATCGTCATAAATGTCAGTGTCATCGTCACACTAAAAAGCCATATCCACTTGAATTTAATCAACTTTATTCTGGCCCGATTTATGCATAAGTAAGCAACCCGTATCAACTTTAATGGAGTAGAGGTGAACCGTTTTATTATCGCTGACGCAACACGTTGTATTGGTTGTCGTACCTGTGAAGTAGCCTGTGCTGTTTCCCACCAGGAAAAACAGGACTGCTCTGCACTCACATCCCAGACCTTTCTTTCGCGCATACACGTCGTCAAAAGCGGCAACATATCCACCGCTACGATGTGCCGTCAGTGCGAGGACGCCCCCTGTGCCCGTGTCTGCCCTAACCGAGCCATTGAGCGGGCAAGCGATTTTATACACGTTAAGCAGGAACGGTGTATTGGTTGTAAAACCTGCGTCGTTGCATGCCCCTATGGGGCAATGGAAGTGGTAGTCAGACCTGTATTTCACAGCAGCGGTACTGGACTGACGAGCCGGTCAGATAAAGCCGAGGCCAGTAAATGCGACCTCTGCAACCACCGTGAAGCCGGTCCGGCCTGTATTGAAGTTTGTCCGACTAATGCCATTGTGTGCATTGATCGCAGCCGGCTTGAACAGCTGCGTGCTGATAAACGCCTGCAGACTGCGCTTTCCTTTCCCGGTTCTCTGACATGCTAACGCCCCCCCCCTCTTTTTTTGATTAGACAGGCTGTTGTAGATGAAAAAAATAATCACCGTCTGCCCCTACTGTGGTGCAGGCTGTAAGCTAAAACTGGTTGTGGAAAATAATGCCATCGTTCGTGCAGAGGCCGCCGACGGGGTCACCAATCAAAACGAATTATGCCTGAAAGGGTATTACGGCTGGGACTTCCTGAATGATACTAAATTGCTTACACCCCGCCTGAAAGAGCCCATGATCCGTTATGAGAAAGGGGGAAAGCTCCAGCCAGTAAGCTGGGAAGAGGCTATCACTTACACGGCTATGCGTCTTAAAGACATCCAGCAGCGGTATGGCTCACGCGCCATCATGACAACGGGGTCGTCACGCGGCACAGGTAATGAAACCAATTACATCATGCAAAAGTTTGCGCGTGCCGTTCTGAAAACCAATAACGTTGACTGCTGCGCCCGCGTGTGCCACGGCCCTTCTGTTGCCGGATTACAGGCCACGCTTGGCAATGGGGCCATGAGTAACTCGATTGGGGACATTGAGAATTCGAAATGTTTACTGGTGGTGGGATACAACTGCGCTGACTCACATCCGATTGTCGCGCGCCGGGTGATTAATGCCCGGAGCAAGGGCGCAAAAATCATCGTCTGCGATCCGCGCCGTATTGAGACGGCACGTATTGCTGATCACCACTTGCAAATCAAAAACGGCTGCAACATGGCGCTGGTCAATGCCTTCGGTTATGTGTTGCTGGATGAGGAGCTTTATAAAAAACAGTACGTTGCAGACCATACAGAGGGGCTGGAAGCTTACCGTGAAACGGTTAAAGAGTATGCGCCTGAGAAGGTGGAGCATCTGACCGGGATCCCGGCACACCAAATCCGTGAGGCGATGCGTGTTTTTGCATCCGCACCGTCCGCGACCATAATGTGGGGCATGGGGGTCACCCAGTTCGGACAGGCGGTAGATGTTGTAAAAGGGCTGGCCAGTCTGGCCTTGCTGACGGGTAATCTTGGGCGCGCGAATGTCGGCGTGGGTCCGGTCAGGGGGCAGAACAACGTTCAGGGGGCCTGCGACATGGGGGTGATCCCCGATCAATTTCCGGGCTATCAGGCTGTTACAGAGGCGGCTGTTCGCGAGAAATTTGCACATGCCTGGGGAATTGATCCTGCCGGCATGGATGACCAGGTCGGTGTACGCATTACCGAAGTGCCACATCTCGCGCTTGAAGGCAAAATGAAGGCCTACTACATCATGGGCGAGGATCCACTGCAAACGGAGGCTGACTCCGGAATGGTGCGCAAGGGCTTTGAGGCACTTGACTTTGTTGTCGTCCAGGACATTTTCATGACCAAGACGGCAGAAGTTGCAGACGTTTTACTGCCAGCAACCTCCTGGGGAGAACATGGCGGTGTATTTACCTGTGCTGACCGGGGTTTTCAGCGCTTTGAAAAAGCCATAGAACCTAAATATAACGTCAAACGCGACTGGGAGATCATCAGTCAGATTTCGACTGCGATGGGCTACCCGATGCATTATGAATGTAACCAGCAGATTTGGGATGAGCTTCGCGCACTATGCCCCCTGTTTTATGGTGTCACCTACGAAAAAATGGGCGAAACCGGACATATTCAGTGGCCCTGCCCAACCCTCGATCACCCAGGCACCCCCTATCTGTATGAGGGAAATCAGTTCGACACCCCAACAGGAAAAGGTCAGTTATTCGCGGCTAAATGGCGCGCGCCAGCGGAGATACCGGATGAAGACTATCCGCTTGTCCTGTGCACCGTACGCGAGGTGGGACATTACTCCTGCCGTTCAATGACAGGCAACTGTGCGGCATTACAGGCGCTGGCTGATGAGCCTGGTTACGTACAAATAAACCCTCAGGATGCACACCGCCTGGGGATTGCAGACCAGCAGCTGGTCTGGGTCATTTCACGACGAGGTAAAGTCATCAGTCGAGCTGACGTGAATGATCGCATTAATCAGGGGTCCGTTTACATGACCTATCAATGGTGGATTGGGGCGTGTAATGAGCTGACCCAGGACAATCTGGATCCCATTTCTAAAACCCCTGAAACCAAGTACTGCGCGGTGACGCTCAGCGTCATTGCGGACCAAGCATGGGCCGAAGCGTTTGCACGGACCTCCTACAGCGAGCTCAAATCCCGATTGCGGGAGGCCGCGCAAGCCTGATGCTTAGCCTGTTTCATGCTGAGTCCAGGCTGGAAGGTTCCGGAGACCGCCATGGCTGACAATCACACAAATGGCGTGACTTTGCGCATTCACGGCAAAGTGCAGGGGGTCGGATTTCGCCCTTATGTCTGGCAACTGGCAAACCGGCTACAGCTCTGTGGCGACGTCAGTAATGATGGTTCGGGCGTTCTGATTCATCTGGCTGGCAAGCCGGATGCATTTCTGGCCGCACTTCATGAGAACTGCCCCCCTCTGGCGCGAATCGAACGTGTGGAACAGGAGCCGTTCCGGTGGCGATCCGTTCCGCATTCTTTCACCATCGGCGAAAGTAGCAAGGGGAAAATGGAAACTCAGATAACGCCGGATGCCGGGACCTGCCTGGCTTGTCTGCGGGAACTGTATGATCCTGCCGACCGTCGCTACCGTTACCCTTTCATCAACTGTACGCACTGCGGGCCGCGTTACACCATTATCCGGGCGATGCCATACGACCGCGCGCTGACCGTGATGAAGGACTTTACGCTCTGCCCGTCATGCCATCAGGAGTATCTTGACCCGATGGACCGCCGTTTTCATGCACAACCGGTTGCCTGCCCGGCGTGTGGCCCTGCGATATTCTGGCAGTGCGGTGAGCAACGGGAAGCTGGCGAAGACGCGCTTAAACAGGCCGTTTCAGCTCTGAGAAGCGGTGCCATTGTTGCCGTCAAGGGGCTGGGCGGATTTCACCTTGCGGTTGATGCAGGCAATCATGCCGCTGTTCAGCGTCTGCGCAGACGTAAGCAGAGGCCCACCAAACCCTTCGCTGTGATGGTACCCGATACGCATGAATTGCCCGCTGCAGCGCTTCCGCTTCTCTCTTCGCCTGCTGCGCCAATTGTTCTGATGGACGCCGGCACGCTGACAGGACTCAGTGATGACATTATGCCCGGTCGAAATGAAATAGGGATCATGCTCCCCGCCACGCCCCTGCAGCACCTGTTGATGCAGGACTTTGGAGGGCCGCTGGTGATGACCTCCGGTAATCTGAATGGGTGCCCGCCTGTTATCGATAATTCGGGTGCCCTGACAGAACTGGCTGGTATCGCCGATGGGTGGCTGCTTCACAACCGTGACATTCTTCAGCGTATGGATGATTCGGTGGTGCGCATCAGCGGTGAAATACTCCGACGGGCCAGAGGATTTGTTCCGGACGCCCTGCTTCTGCCGGACGGGTTTCAGGATTTGCCGCCGATACTGGCACTCGGTAGCGAAATGAAAAACACCTTCTGTCTGGTTCGGGGTCGTCAGGCGGTCATGAGCCAGTATTTTGGCGACCTGGCACAGGAGGGGGTAGAGGCGCAGTGGCAGAGGTCACTGGATCTGGTGTGCAGCCTCTATGATTTTGTTCCCGAAAGAATAGTGACAGATGCCCATCCCGGCTGGCGGAGTACACAGCTTGGGCGCGCAATGGCGCCCTCTCTGATCGCAACAGGGCACCACCACGCCCATGCCGCTGCCTGTCTGGGCGAACACCACTGGCCGCTGGCAGGTGGCAGGGTGATCGCTCTGGCACTGGATGGCGCAGGGTATGGGCAGGATGGACACATATGGGGAGGCGAGTGTCTGCGCGTAGATTATCGCGAATGCGAACGACTGGGGGGACTGCCTGCCGTTGCCCTTCCGGGGGGGGATATGGCGGCCCGTCATCCCTGGCGCAATCTGCTTGCACATTGTGAAGCTTTTGTCCCGGACTGGCAAAACTACCGTGAGACGGAGGTGATACGCCATCATGACTGGCAACCGCTGGCGAAAGCCGCTCGGCAGGGGATTAATGCGCCACTCGCCTCTTCCTGCGGACGTTTCTTTGATGCAATTGCGGCCGCGCTGGACTGTACGCCTGAGAATCAGAGTTATGAAGGTGAAGCGGCATGCCGTCTGGAGGCGCTGGCGATGCAGCACAACGGCTGTGACCACCCTGTGACCTTGCCGTTAAAAAAGGACGGCCCTGATTTGGCTTCGTTCTGGCGACAGTGGCTGGACTGGCAAGCGACCCCGGGCGAGCGGGCATGGGCCTTTCATGATGCGCTGGCAAAGGGGCTGGCGGATTTAGCCCGTCATCATGCCATTGTGCATAACATCCCGGTGATAGTCTGTTGTGGCGGCGTCATGCAAAACCGCCTTATGCGCGCGCGGCTGGCTTTTTATCTCTCAGAATTTCAGGTTTACCTGCCAGAACAGTTGCCTGCAGGCGATGACGCGCTTTCTTACGGTCAGGCACTCATAGCCGCAGCACATTTTCTTGCTTAATTTCAGGAGCATTACATGTTTTCTTCAGGGATATTTGCTTTCGGCCGTCACGTTTACGGACTCACTGCTGCGGCGGTGATCGCGAATTTTGGTGCCTGGGTATGTGCGTTAATGATCTTTCATCAGCGTCCTGCGCTGATGGGTGTCTGCCTGCTGGCATGGTGTTACGGGCTACGCCATGCCATGGATGCCGATCATCTTGTCGCGATAGATACGGTGATCCGGAAAATGATGCAGCGGGGCCTGCGGCCTTACAGCATTGGCGCCTGGTTCTCGCTGGGCCACACCAGCATCGTGATGCTGGCAACGATCGCGCTTGCGGCCGCGCACTCTGCCTTTATGAACCATCTAGGCTGGTTCAGCGACGTCGGTTCGGTGACCGGAACAATAATATCAGCCGTATTTCTGCTGTTCATGGCTTTAAGCAATATGCTCATTCTGTTCAGCGTTACAAGGCGTTTTTTCCAGTATAAACGTGGCGTAAAGGCACCTGACAACCTGCCGGGCGATCAACCCGCAGTCAGGAGAGGACGTCTCATGAACACCGTGTTCAGGGGCGTGAACAGGAACTGGCATATGTTCCTGGTGGGCGTGGTATTTGGATTAGGCTTTGAAAGCGCCACGGAAGTCAGTCTTCTGGGGATTGCCAGCGCGACAACGGGCATCGCCGTCTGGTCGATTCTGGTTTTTCCGCTGCTGTTCGGCACGGGCATGATGCTGATCGATACCCTTGATAATGTGCTCATGATCAACGCTTATGGATGGGCATTCAACCAGCCTCAGCGTAAGCTGGTGTATAATATGGTCGTTACCGGCGCGTCGATCATTCTGGCATTGATGATTGGTGGCGGTGAAATCCTGTCATACCTTGCGAGAAAAGAGGTGCTACATGGCCCGGGTTGGAACAGTTTTGCTGTCATCACTGATAATCCAGGCATGACGGGGGCGGGCATTGCCGGGCTGTTTTGCATCATGTGGAGCATATCGTTTCTGCGTCATCGCCTGAATTGCCGGAGGGCCATGTGATCGCACTGAAACGCGCTGCAGATTACGCGTAACTGCTGTTCCGGCCTGCCCGCCATCGTGTTGCCGGAATTCTGCTAATCGCCTCGCGAATACCTCCTCCATTGACTTTGCAAATGATTATTGATTTCCGCGCCTTAAGTTTGGGTATATTCCGACAGAAGCTGTACGGAAAGTTATTTCCTGACGATTGACTGCGGGATGACGGGTAGAAAGTAATTTACCACAACTGAAACATTATCCTGCAACACCAATGCAACGGGATTCAGACCTTCCCTGCTGTTATTTTCAGACGATTGAATGAATAAAGACCTGCCCGACGTTATAAAATAGTAAGCTCGCGGCGAACTCGCATTGACAGAGCGATTTTGGCTAATTTCGGCGAGGCGATCGTCTCAGGTTTCAATACAGGTATTGTGTCAGGCGTTGAAATAATGACCAGGTTTTTGCGGACAGGTATCGAAGTACTGACTGCGGCTGAAATCCCGTGGAGTATGGCTTTGCAGCGATCCCTGTGTCAGGTTCGCAACACCCGATAACAGGTATGACGCTGGTCTGGTATCAGCGGGTTAGCTGCCCCCGGTTCGCGTTTCCAGCAGCGGTATTTTCAGTATCCCGACCCGCTACTCGCTGAACCTGTTCGTCCGGAACGGCAGCAACTCATCCAGCCGATCCTCCGGCTATGACGGCTGACGCTTCAGCACATCCCGTAAGCCACACATGCGGCTCAAGACCGTTCATTTTCGCTGTTTCCAGCTGCCCCATGAGTTGCGCAGCCCTTTCTCCGGCGGCCAGTGCCCCTGCAAAGAGCCAGTTTGCGCGTCCCATGGCCACCGGCCTTATGACCCGTTCGGCACGGTTATTCTCCATGGGAACCCTGCTATTCTCCAGGAAGCGAACCCGTGACGGCCACGTTCTGGCCTTCAATGGATAACTCTTTACCATATGTGTGGTTTACAATCGGCCTGATAGGCATAAAGAAGACTGATTCTCTGATAATATTTTCTTCATTTGATAAAACCAACTTAGATATTAGTGATTACTATAAGAAGTTCTATATTCACCCCCCTATTCTTTAGAGTATAAAAAAACGGCCCGCTTGGGCCGTTTTGCTAAACTAATCATGAGTGTTTTTCAATTTCGAGATCAACGCCTTCATTGAGCAGTTGATTGATTGAAACACCATGCGCCTGAGCAGTTACGGCCAGCGCCTGATGCCTTTCTGGCGTCAGTCGGGTAGTCACCTTGCCGCTGAATGTTTTATACGGCTCGATATCATCCTTGCGGCATTCGTCGAGAAAAACCGCCAGTGATGTTGAACCCTCTTTTTTCAGCTCTTCGACGCTGTAAGCGTAGAAATCAGCGCCGCCGTTCAGGCCGACAAACTCCCCGCGAAACATTTCGATCTCAGGGTCAAAGGTGATAACGGCCAGATGACCGTCGATTTTAAGTGTATTGTTCATGGTCTGATTCCTAAGCTATCGAGCCATACCCGGATGGCGTTAACCGCCCCCTTGTCAGTGGTTGGTCTGGGGTGCGGCCTGTGAAAGCTTTTATTTGCCCTTTCAGCAGTACCGCAATCCTTGAACCTTCCCTTTCGTGAACCTCCGCACCGAGAGCGATAAAAAGAGATTCAATATCACTCCGCTTTATCGAACCGCTAACCGGCCGGGCGAACACATCTGACAGCGTTTTCTGGTATGGTTGTTCATACCCTTTTAGTGTCATAAAGTGACACCACTGCAAGTCTTTTGTGGTGTCACTCTATGACACTAATCAATCGCGCATTGGTGACATGCAGCACGCGTGAGTATAAGCGCCTCTGAGGCGATGGTTTGTCGCGACCGGCTTGGGCTGGCATGGAACCTGAAAACCGCACAGCGAGGCGCTGATGGACGCTGCGGCATACATGTTTGCACCCTCAGCGCGCAATGCTATCCCCGCCACGCCTGCCCGGTTTGTGCATCGCTTTTAATGCAGTTGCATTCACATAGCAAAACAGCGCCATTACTGGCGCTGCTGGGTGTTTCAGTGCTTCAAAAATTAATGCGAATCCATGCGCGTTATGCATGCATGGCTCTTTTACAATTCAGAGCGCCTGAATTTTTAGATTCAGAGCGCCTGAATTTTTAGATTAAGAAGCGCTTTCATATTTCAGCTGCTGCAGATAAAGGATACCTTCACGCAGTGAAACTGGGCGTGGCAACTCGATCATAAAAACAAAATCGTAAGTCCTGCCAAGCCAGAATCCTCCGCCAGCCTCTTTAGGGCTCTGAAAGAAAACCCAACCGCCGGGATGAAAGCATTCCAGATAATCGCCCCGGTAGACTATCTGATAATTTGTGTCACTTCCGGCCATTTACTAACGTCTCGCAATGCTCGTTGCTAAACCGTGCCGCGGCCAAAAGTGGCGGTAAAGTGGCGGTAAAGTGGCGGTAAAGTGGCGGTAAAGTGGCGGCTGAGATGGCAAACGATGGCAAATGTTGTCAACTTATCTGCATGTTTTAAATGCAAAATATTGTTTTTACGTTGTTGCACACACTTTAATTTATCGCTTATACAGTGCTGACCCTTTCGGGCAGGCGTCCAGTTGCTCTGCCAGCCAGACATGAAGTTTATCCAGCAGAGGTTTAATATACCGTTGTCGCCACCGGACCTTATTTTCCGGATAGCGCGAGCGGATTCGCTCCACCGGGCTGAACATCCGTGCGAGCACTTTCAAAACGAACCCAGCCCGCGGATCCCCGCTGGCCTTATTTAACTCAGCGAACCGTCTGCAGGCATGGCTTCAGCATCCGACATTGATTATACGGTTATTTTATTTCGCTACAGACTTATATACGTCACAGTCATCGGTGACCAGATAGCCGCCAGTCCATTCTGACAGGAACGTCGGCGGATAATTAGCGTCACGGCCCGCATGGCACTCGAAGACAACGACTGGGTATGTCCGCCGCTGACGTAGCTCCAGAGGTAACTCTGTCGGAATGTACCGCCTTTTCGGGTATCCAAGATACGCATCGTGGTTTCATCAGTATGCTCCACGCTGCGGGTCAGTACTCACTGTACAACCGTTCAGCCCGTGGCGTCAGTGCCACGCTGACAGCACCAACTCGTCCGGCCAATGTGCTAACCGACAGGTCGACACTGGCGCGGGCAATGATGTGCCGTTGGCGGTAAAGTGGCATGCAGACTTATATTTGTGGCTTGACAAATAATGGTCCTGACGGCGTGGCGTCGACTGTACCAGAAAGTTACAGGCTTCCCGGTTACGATCCTCGATAATTTACGCAGCGCTGTTCTAAATTTTATCCGGCCAAATTAAGGTGGAGACAGTCACACATAATCCAGTACAGGAACACAATGTCATTGTTTGTGTACTCGCCTGTTACTGGGATTTTTTCGAATCTTGCTCCGCTTTTCGACTGATATACTCACTCCATGCTGGGTCATTAAATATGACGGACTGGTCAACAAGACCATCTTTACGCCAGAATTTCACATGTTTTATAACCCCTTCCGTTTTCCTGTTACGATAAATCCATCTCAGCTCTGAGGAAGTAATAGAATTTCCTTTATCCAGTTTACTTATAACTAATTTAATGTCGTCACCGATGATGTCAACCACAAAGTGGACATCTCGCTTCAATACATTAATTTGATACTCGAGTCCGGCTTTGCTGGTTTTTTTCCAGGCAGAGACGCCCGCCGCATAACTGGAAGCAGCTGATTCAGCCTTAGCCAAATCTGCAACATTATATTTTGGGTGATTTGCAATGAAGTTTCTGAATTTTACAGCACGCCGATAATTATACAATTCCATGTAGATCTGTATGGTCTTAGCATAAGATTTTGGTTTTAAGGGAGTCCATACCGCATTAGTTATATCATTTTGTGTGCGTATATTTTGTTTTCCTTTCAATGGAGAAAACAGATGGTGGATGATTTTTTTGGGAGTGATGTGTTTTGCAAATCCATATTCCTCAAGACGTTCAAGCGCCAGTTTACGGGGGGCATCAAGGCCATAGATAATATCACCATGATGAAAGTTTTCAGCGAGCTGGGTATAGTCTTTAGCCTGTTGATTCGCAGTTGAACTCCCATCCCTGGCACCTGAGCGACTGAAGTCTGCAACAGTATCATCACCATGAATTTTTACTTCGCCTATTAATTTTGCATCAATTTTTCGCAGATTGTATTCTGGATAGCTTGATGTCCCAAAGGCTTTATATACATTGAAAAACTGAGGTGAACCAAGGGTTTTATCGAGTGCATCTTTAAAGGCAGAACGCGTTTCATAAATGAAAACCCCCAGGTTAGGATCGTAGAAAATGAATTTTGGAATGCTGCTCTGAGGAGACGTTACCTTAGCCACAAGCATTGCATGAGTTGATGTTTCTACAGTGAAATAATTATCATCAGCCAGATCTAATTTTTCCAAAATATTTTTAACAGTATTTTTACCTATATTCGCTAGCGAAGGGTTTACTTTTGAAGTCGTGTGCAATGTGCTTAAAGATTTAATAATCCAATTATAATTTTCATCGTCAGTCATACCTAAATAAAGATTGTCAACAAGATTTCTCTCCTGCCCCCTTTGCAAGGCAGCTGCCATAGAATACACCAGCGGTAAACACCTGCCCTGGCTTCCTTCGTGGCTTGCCGTGAGCATGAAAACCTGAGGCAAAGCAAGTATTTTTTTACTACCAGGCTTTAATATTTTCTGATATTTATAAAATACATCAAGTGATTTTTTAATACTATTAGCTTCTACTTTTATCATTGCCATCTGGCTCAGGGCTCCCAACTGTCTTGGTGTTAAACCTTCAGCAGTCAGGAACCGCTGCATAACCTCAATATCACTACTGGCTTTGCTGTAATCAGGAACCGTAGATAAATCAACAAATCTATATGACTTTATACCCTCATTAAATTCATCTGCATATTTATCATTTTCCTTGTAGGTCTGAATTTTATTTAAAAATTTCTTTGTTAACGCAAGATGTTCTATGTCAGTATTTGCATCTTGCAGGACATGTCGGTATGAGGCCAGTGATGTTGTTCCCGCGTCCGCGTCAATATAATCAAAATCATAATTACGGCCAAATGAATTATCTGACTCAACACTGAGTGATGGCTTAACCTTGACTGAAGCCTTTAATTCTGCCGCATCAGACTTATAATCTTTCAAGGCTTTCTTCATTTTTCCGCCCATTTCTGCAACCACCTGACCTCCCCTTTTCGTAACCACCTCACTTCCCTTGATTGCTATCGGCATACCCGCATTTATCATCCCTCCCATTAAAATCCCCATGATAGCATCATTTCTCTCTTCAATATTATCAGCGCTTCCAGCTTTGAATAATCCCTCGAGGTTTTGAATTGTTAATTCTAGGCTCTGCCCCATCAGATAGCGTTTCAGGAAATTGGACACCTGTCCATACATTGCAGAAGAGGCGTAACCTGAAACAACTGATAATAACTGGGAAATAAAATAGTCTTTGAGTTCAATCAAATTATCTCTGTACTGCTTATTAATATCATTAGTCAATACTTCCATGTCACTATACGCCATAGGTAATTGCAATAATGCCATTGCTTTCGACATGTCGTTAATAGTTTGTTTATCCATGTGCACTTTGAAATCTTGAGATAATGAAAGTTTACTTTCTCCATCAAGATATTTAGCCCGCTGTTTCAATTCTAAATGACTGGTAAACCACCCCATAAAATCATCATCATCTGTAAAAAGAACCGCTCTCCCACTGGGATCTGCCGGCACATGCCAATAAGGGGTAGTGACATTTTTTAGCGAAAATAGCGATCCACCAAAATCGTCAGGAAATCCCAGATAGACAAGGTTGTTTACAATATCTTTATTAATATAGACAGCTGAAAATACTTTGCTTGTTGCTCCTTCTATATTCTCTAACATTTCTCTTTCAACAGGATTTTCAAAATTGTCGTTGTAATATTGACTCAGGGAAGCCATTAATTGATATTTTTTGGTTAATTCAAGCCCCGAAATAAAATTTTCATCCTTATTCAACTTGCTGGACACATCCTCTTTAAAATCATCACTTAAAGTCAGCTGTGATATCGCAGAGGTTATATAATAGGGTAAAGGTTTACCATTTACTTTCGCCGAGGCAATGTTAATGCTTTTAATAACATCACCACCAGTCAACTTAGAAAAAAATGAGCGATGGTCTTTCTTATATTTTGGCAACCAAAGGCCTGAAACATATTCCGACCAGGTCACATCAATTTCATCCTTGGCATTATGCAGAGGCAGACTTGATTTTATTACTGTGATCATTACCTTTGTATTTGGGTTAACCACACCAACATGTGGCTTTGCTTCTTCAGCAAAGAAATTAATATTGTTGGTCACGAAATGCGCGGGATCGTATTCGGGGGATAGCGTTATGCTGGTCAATTCAGCTAAATTTTTTATTATTCTTTCTTCCCTTTCAAAAGACTCCAGCTCTAAAAATAATTCTTCAGATTGGGGGTCGTCATAACCCGGATTGGTAGTATTCTGATTATGGGTGATCCATTTTTCCCCCAACGCATTCAATAGCGTATTACTAATTTTTTTGAGCTTTGGGGTTACCGTTTCTTTTCTTCGACGTTCTAATTTATCCCTTTCTTCTATTTCTGGCTGATGTTTGATTTGTGCCTCTAGAGGATTATGAAGAAACCTTTTATCCCGAACTAATAATTGCGACTTACCCTCCATTTTTTTCATGGGCCATTTAGGCAATGATGCTGCTTCAGCACCTGACCATGAGCCTTCGTGCTGCTCAGGTGTCTGGTTTTTTTCCACTAACTGGTGAGTATTTACCAGGTGAATCAGCTCATTCATGTAGCCAGGCTTAAGGGGGGGTGAAACCAGACGCTCTCCTGGGCGATAAAATTTTACATCTGATATGTCCTCAGCTTTTGAGCCTTTCTCAGGCTGTACATGTGCAGCACCGGGGGTATCGGACATCTTTTCCTGGAAAGCACTATCTCCTCCCTGAATAACGCGATTGAGGTGAGCGATACGGTTTTCGTGTCGGGCCGCATCCCGACGAGCCATTTCATTTTGCGTATCCTGCCAGTTTGCAGGTGAACCATTGGTATTGAACTTTGCTGGCCGACGCTGTTTGCTCGCTGAATTAACCGCATTTTGAGCACTGGTCGCTCCTAAGGCTCCCTGAAGATATAACAGAAGAAATACGCTGGATAAAGTAGAATTCGTATCAAACTGAAGCGGTGGAGCTGAAATTACAGGCTTTTTGAATTTTGCTTCTTTTTTGCGATTGAATTCTTCAGTTTTTTTATTAGAATCTTTATAAATACCAGGCATATACCCCTCCTAACTACATTATCAGATAAACTTTTCATTCAATATAAAGCTGGAAGCTTGTCATAATTTTCTATCGTTCCCGTTATCGTTTTGGCAACGTCAGTCAGCATGGTTACCGTTTGTTACCTGAGCGATGTTTAAAGCGGGTGTTACTGCCGCTGATGAGTTGCTTAACAGGAAAAAAGCATATTCACTGTAAATTTATTAAATGCCCATAACAGTTATGGTAATCATAATTTTAAATGACCTGATTTCCAGGGCGGAAATCATCCCCCACCATTTTCGACCTGAAATGTAATAATGTGATGGACGTCCTTCCTTCTGAATACGTCGAGTCATATTCATGCTGCGCGGCATTCACAGAGGTACTATATCATTTGCGATGAGAATAATTATCGGTATCCCCCTGGAAAAACTCTGTCTTTTATGCATGCTCCCGGTTGAACGACGGGTGTGTTGCATCAGCCTGTAATATTTCCCGCAGCTTTAACTACCCGTAGCTATGCCTTATGAGTATGGAAGCCTGTTATGGCTCACATCACTGGGCGCGTAAACCGGAGAAAGTGGGACAAAAAGTCCGGCTGATGCTGGAGCGCTTTATTAAGGCGCTCGTCATGAACCGCGGGATGGCCGCATGAGCTATTTGGATCGCATCGTTGCACCAAATTAAGGGCATCGCGATGAAACTCAAGAACAATGGCAGGTTCTGACCCTTTACCGTTCGGGCAGACAACGGGGGAAATCCCTGTCGCTCAGAATCATGCGCTGTATGGTACATTGCCCTGGGCTTTAAAGGGGGTAGTAGCTCAGTTAGTTCTGATAAAATTTTGAGCCAGGTAAGCAGTGCGCAGCAGCATTCAGGTGCAGGCCGGTGCAACTGATTACCCTGCAGCAGAACGGCGCCGCTAACACGGCGCAGCCGCTTCCTGATACATATATCGCGTAATGCCCCACGCCCTGCCAGGCGCCGTTGACGCAGCGGTTTGTCAGGCACATTAAACCCAGACGGGCAGAGATGAAAGAATGCATCTGCGGCACTACCCACAGCGACACCCCAGCCATTAGTTATCTCCCCCCGTTTATCAGCCACTGCAGCACCGGCCTTTCGGGCCGGGCGACGGCGGCTGGTCAGGGGGGAACCGGGTTTCAGGTCCGGCGTCGGGGTTTTACCGGAGTAGGCAACATGCAGGAGCCGCTGGCCAGAACCGGAGGGGTATCGAAGTAGGTCTGAACGTGCTCCTTTGACCTTGAAAGCTCCACGTAGGTACTGTGCATCGCCGCCATCCGCCCTCTGGCACCCTCTTCGCTAAAGAGATAAGGTACTTCACGTATGCGCCCTGCGAGCCGTGGGTGGTGACGGCTAGCCGTAGTCCATGTGGGGGTCGGCGTAGCGCGCGTTGGATCGAGGACAGTTGCCGGTCACCTGTATCGATCAGAATTTTTCCCTCTTCCGTAATGCCTGACACCCAGCCATGTCGCTGGCGCGCACGTTGCGGTTGCGGTCCGTCGCCGTCAGGCGGATTTTTTCGCCCGGGCTGATGTCCCGGGTGACTTCATCAAACACCGCCCCATCCTCCTTGCGCATCTCGGCAGGTCTGATCCAGCGGTCCGGCGCGCCATCAAGAGCCGTCATGCGCACCACGCCACTCTCCGTATCGGTTTCTCCGACCCGGTAATACTTGCCCGGCCCAGCGCACCACGTTGCCCTCCTGCACCTCCCTGGACTTTTGCCGGCCCAGATCAGCATTGCTGTTGTTGATGCGTACCAGCAGCGGCACCGTGACGCCGTCACCCAGCGCGCCCTGCGCCTGCAGCCGGTTGTGCACGGCGCTGTTGATGGCTTCGCGGTCGGCGTTGAGCTCCGCCGCAATAAGCGTGTTGTCGCGCGCCTCCGGCGTCCGGCCGGCGTAGTCGTCGGCAATCATTCCGGTCAGGTCGGTTTTTTCGGCCTCCCTGCCTGCGGGCCCTGCCGCCTGTACCAGCTTGCTGCCATCCATTGCGCTGCTCTCCGGAACGTATGCGCCCGGCTGGCGCAGCACGCTCTGCGGGCTGGTGGCCGTTGTGAAGCGCACCGCCTCACGCAGATTGCCAGCAATAACCGCCTCCTCGGCGGGCCTGAGCGCGGGGATCTCAAGCACGATTTCCTTCGTCACCGCGTCGTCGGCTGCGGTGCGCTCAAAGCGCCAGTGCAAACGGGGCGCTGGACTCCAGCGACTGCAGCTGGTCCTGGTCCCCGATCAGCTCGACACGTCCGCCGCCTTCGGCGATCACGTTCATCAGGGAGGCCTGCTGGGCGTTGCCGTTCATGGAGGATTCGTCGATAACGAACACGGTGTAACGGAAGTCGCGCGCATGTCCGGCGGCCTGCCACTGGCTGCTTTCTCTCAGAAAGCTGGCAATGGTTTGCGCCGGGATACCCGCGTCAGACAGTTCGCTGACGGCGCGGTGCGTTGGCGCCAGCCCACGAATGTCCGCGGCGCTGTATTCGTTGGTGTAATAGGCGCCGGCCTTGCCGGCGTTTTTAACTGCGGAAACGGAAAACATCGGTCACCTCAGAAACGAGCGTCAGGGTCGAAGTCGCGGTGTTTAACAACGTCCACCGGCTGCTGGGATTTCTCTGCTGCGGGCTGGCGGCGGGGGGCGGGCGGCGGGCGGCGGGGGGGGGGGGGGGGGGGGCGGCGGGGGGGCGGCGGGCGGCGGGCGGCGGTATAGTCGCGGGCGTCAAGGCTCATTGAAAGTCCTTTATGAGGAAACAGAGACAGCCGCGCAGAGCTGCGGGCAGGCGAAAGCCCGGCAGAAAGCTGTGCGGGGTAGACTTACGGTGCGAACGTACCCGGATGGGCTGACTTTTTTTTCATCATGGCATCCATATGGTTAGTTTATTCACATATACCACAGGATTAGCACAGCGATATTTCAGTATCATCAGGCGCGCTCGCAAATGCGCTTAATGATGCCATCGGGATCTTATGCAGTATTTATTGATGCGTATCGAATCTTCTTCACTTGTTGATTATTGTACTGCGCCTGCTCTTAACTCTTAACCTTGCGTAATTGATTACAGTTATCCAAAGAGGATCTGACGTTTTACTGAGATAGCTATCCAACGAGCTGAGCAATTCAGTCCACTTTTTAAGCTGGAATTCTTTATCATCGCCCAACGACGTTTTCAAAAGGTGAAGGGTTGAGTCAACATTGAGTTTAGCCTCCCTGAGACTCATTCCAGTTTGATAAGCGGCGGCATGTTTTCGCAAACGCAGGGGAAAAAAGTCAATATCTGGATTGTATGCTTCCATCCACGCCTCTACTAATGACTGGTCTGAAATATCGCGTTGGTCGTTTTTGACTCCGGCTTAGATACCGGGTACGTTTCGTCCAGCACTGTCACAGAGTTCGACTGTGGTTCCCCTGGTCACACTGGCGGTCCCGGCGGCCTGTTTCGTACGAATGCAGAAGGCGAGCACCTGACGACCGCGAACACAAGCTTGCACTGCAAAGCATCATTTTTAGCTTTTGCACTGAACCACTCCTTCGTGTATCTGGCATCGAGTGCTGCAACGTCGCGCTGGCGCAACTGCATGTTCGTGATTGTTACAAGTCAAAGTCTGGCTTAATCTTCGGCATCATTCGCTCTCTTTTCTCAAGTCTACTCTGACCTGTGGAAATGAGAAAAATAAAAGCGGACAAATCAGTATAACGACGAGGATCATGCAAGGCTTAATCGTCATTCCCCCTCACAAGCAGACTTCGCGCTCAATCTCATGACGTTTCATCAGCTCTTTCCCTTTTTGCTTCCCTGCATATACTCAGCGTCGAAGCTGGTCACATGCGCCAGATATGTCGCCATTAATTTGGCTGAGCAATGTTGATGCTCTGGCATTTTCCGCGGCGACGTTGCCGGCAAACAAGTATAGCGCAGCGCGTGTTACGTCGGGGGATTGGCTTTTAGATGGACAGATCAATCCACAGAGATGAGGAGTCGCTTTTTGGAATTGATGAGTTTGTGAACAAAACGCTCCCGGTTAATATTTTCACTGTCACCTGAAAACATCCCCGCACTGTTCATTGGCTGTGTAGAAAAGACGCCGCTGCCACACAGGAGAACGAGTGAGGTTAGATTGATTGTCTTGGGCGAAAGAAGTGTTAAGCCCAGTGCTTGACCTGGGGAATATCAAGCAGTCGTAAAAGCATCTGATTTGAGATTTAGCTATGTGTGGAGCTCATTCGCTTAGGTGTGGGGATATCTTCGCATATAACGCTTAATATTCGGAGCACCCTGCCGGATTCGAACCCGCGTACATCGTCTGGGATGAAGCCAGAGATACTTAGCTGTTCTCCTAAGAAAGCAGTAACGAAAAAGGCACCGCGAAGCAGTGCCTTAAAATTGGGGCGCCTGTTAATCGTCAATGATTAAGCCACAGTCCATCTTTAAATAAGGCGCATTGAGGTGATACGTTATTAAGATTAGACGCCAGCCTTAAAAATTCCATTAAAAAATCGCCAGTTGGTGGGGCGATAAGGCGCTTTAGCTCCCTTACTCTGATGGAAAGTGTCTTTACCCCCCCTGCAAACATCCATGCGCCGCTTTGATTACTGCGGACCCTGTACCCAGCATATAAAAAGCAAATAGCTCACGATAACTCAATGACCCATTTTTTTATCGCGCGATGCAATGACGTTTTTCAATGCTGTGTTTGGCCAGGATTCATCATTCTCCGGCCTGACGTTCACCTTCCCAGGGAGAACCTTGCCGCTCTGTCCACGTATCCAGGCTAATATCATCGGTAAATTCATAGACTGGCCGATGAACGTCTGTTGACAGCATTCGTTTAATTTCGCGCTCGCACCAGCGTTTGCCGTCACCCTGACCGGGACGGCCTGATGCTCAGTTTCTCCCCTCAACACCGCACGCCCATTGCAGTCGCGGCAAACCGTTAATACGACTTCTTACCCTCAGCAGGTTTTGCAAAGCACTCTCAACTGCTCCCCCTGCCTCCTGAGTGCCCGGCACTGTGAGAATACCTCTCTGGGTGAAATTTCTGCATCCATAAACCCTTCACCATCACAGCATGAAGGACACCCATCTGAAATTCGTTTTCTCCCATAACGTAAACACGAATCTCGTGTTCGGGCCGGTCACCTATCCAGCATCACAATTCGGACCAGTACGGCTATCTCCTGTGCTATTATTAAGAAAACCTAATCAATTACAGGAGGGTGCATGAGCGACCAGGACTCAGTTCTGTTTTCCTGCGAGAAGATTTGCACACGAACCCGTGGGAATCCGACGCCAAATAAAGTTCGCGTTCGTGCCTACAGGGCACGGAAACTTCAGACTCATAAAAGACTAAGAGTGTTTATCAGACCTGAAGTTAAGGACATGCTACTGAAACTTTGTGAGGATGAAGAGATAACACAGTCAGAGATGATTGAACTGTTGATCCATGCTGAATTCAGGCGAAGCAGGCGGCGGTCGCTGGGAGAAGCCCGACTGAAGGTGATGAATAAGTAACCCCATATATTACAATTCATCCGGGAATGCCCCCAGTACCCTTGCCCCCTAACTCTTGCTGTGGATTTCTTCTGCCGCCTGTTTACCCGTTTCGCTTTAACGGCAAATCTCCAGTGTCTCTTATTGTGTGTACAGCAGCGCGGCGGGTCTTTTGACCGTAAAGCAGTTAATGGGGTCATACGATTTGTCGCGCGTACTGCACGTCGATAGCGTCTGTCGACCATTTACCCCCTACTCATACCGTGGCCTGTAACAATCAATTGTGGATTATGCGGCTTTACGGGCGGAGGACCTGAACAATGCAAACGTGAGAAAGTAAAAACAGGCCGCGTGATATTATTGAAAGCGTGCAAAGGAAGAAACATGGCGGTCAGTGAGTTTGAGTCTGTCTCCCGTCTAAGGCGTATAGCCTTTACCTGTTCTGTCGCCCTGCTGGCGACGCTACCCGATGGACCAGCAAATTATACTATCGTGACGACCTTTACAGGGTGCTTAACGGCAGTACCACAACCTGGCTGTCTAATGGCCGCCCGATGACCTGGATGCTGCAGTCGTTGCTGTCGTTTAGCAAAAACGTCAGTGATATTTCGCCGCTTAATCTGTTCACGGGACTGCTGGTGCTGGCTATCGCCTCCGTTATCTATACGGAAAAGCTACGCATTCCGCTAACCGGCTACTGGTCACTGGTACCGCCGCTGTTCATGATACTCAACCCTTATCTGGCGCAGTGCATCCTGTATTCTTACGACAGCCTGACTATCCTCATTGCCTTCGCTGTAGCGCTGGTCGCCAGCCTGCAATGGCGGCCTGCCGGGGGGCAGCAGTTCATCTCCGACGTGTTGCTTTTAGTGATTGTGATGGTGCTATATCAGTCCGGGTTGAATGTGTTCATTGCCGGCGTAGCGCTAATGATTGTCTCCCGTGTGGGTAATGGACAGCCTGTGTGGCATTGGCTGTCTGGTAAGGTAACTGCGCTGCTTGTCGCCGTATTCATTTATAAATTTGCCATCAGCATGCCTCTGATCCCGGCATCAGACACGTACAGTATGCGTCATAACCAGTTGCTGATGCCCGGTTCAGGCGCACTGGACGTGCTTACGGGAAGTGTCCAACGCTATTACTCACTCTTCATCAGTGCCTATCCCGGCTGGACAGCCGGATTTGCCCTTATCCCACTCATACTGGGCACCGTCGCTCTTGGTGTGGTCGTATGCCGGTTACACCAGCGCAGACCGCATAATGCCGGGCTCCTGCTGCTTATGGTAATCTCGCTATCCGTTGCTGTCGGCGCCGTAGCCGGGCTGTCGCTTTTGCTGGCAATCCCGGTGTTCGCTCCAAGGATGCTGGCGGCCTGGGGTGTCACGGTGCTGTTCTGCTTTTTTATCAGTGTTCAGGCGTGGCCGGCATTACGTCACTGGCTGGCCTGAGCGTTATTCTGCTGTTGTTCCAACTGGTCGTAATGCTGGCCTGTTTTAATACAGTGGTTAACAGTCAGCGATACGAGTTCAGCGTAATGGACCAGATTAAAAGTGAGCTGTATCGTTTCCCTTCACAGAGCGTTAAAACGCTGGCGTTTATCGGCCAGTTGCGTGATGCACCCGAAGTGCGTACCAATATCAGAGAATTTCCAATAATTGACAGTATCCGAATGAAAATGCTGGGCGAATCAGAACCCTGGATTTGGCAGACCCTCGTTGCACATGCAGGCATACCGTTAGACGTCATCAGGGCGACAGAGCCGATGCGGGTCCGGCAATCTCAGCCCCCTGTTTCACAGGGGCCCAATTACGATGCCTACGTTATTCATGACACCCTTGTTATTGACTTTACCAGGTGAGAGAAAGCGTTGATTTCAGCGTGCATCAGTCTGCAATGATGCCGCCGACTACGCGCAGGCAGGTGCCAGTGTCCCGCTCAGACAACGATACAGTCCAGTGGATTGTTTTCATCAGCAGTGATTCAGGGGAAATCGGGACGTCCTGATGCGACAGTGGTTAATGTGGAGTACGCACGAACGCTGAAAGTGGCTTATTGCACACCGGATAAGCCGTCATTGCACATCCAGTAAATCGTCTGACGGGATAACGCGCTTTAACCACTTTCCCGTAACGCACCGTCCCCGGCTGTGGAGTCGGTTTCCTGAACGCTCGCTGAATTTCTGCCTTAGCCTGGGCTGGCACCGGGTCATCGGGTCATCGGGTCATCGGGTCATCGGGTCACTCACAGGTTCGGTTGTTGAAGCGTCGCTATGGCAGTCGTATCCGTTAAGCCTGATGCATAAGCCTCCCTGACAGCACATAGATGGCAGCAGACCGCCCTTTCGTCAGAGAGGATCAGGGCACATCCTTCCAGCCCTGTGGTGGCCTGCTGGCAGATAACCGGCCCCCCCGTTCTGCCCCCAGCGGTGACAGAGCGGGGGTGAACACAGCCACATTGCTGCGGGCACGCAGCATAAAACCCGCCCATAGCGCTAAGGACGACGCCTGCCGGCTTCACCGGTTTGCCGTACCCACCAGCCCGATGCCCTGTTGCCAGAACCGCAGACACCGCAGCAGAGGACAAATCGCAGCCGTCTTTCACAGCAGGCTTTTTACATTCCGGTCGCGTGACCCTGAATAACGTCTGAATTACAGCACGCCTGCGATAGCGGTTACCTCTACACCATTCATCCATTGAAGGATAAGCCTGGCCAGGCTGTATGCTTCAAAATACGCCGGACGTTCATGCATCATGTCTGGTTCACCGTTACGGTTTCGGTGTCCGGGCGCTTTTCCGTCATCTGCCCGCCGCGCGCCATTCGGGCAATCCATCCTGCCGTCGCATTTTCCGGACGAAGCGGAAGTCACAATCATAGAGACGAGATCGTCGCCAGGTCTCTTCCGGCAGTCCGGCAATAAAATCTCTGGCCCATGAAGATCCCTGCGGCGGGAGGGTTTCCTCCCCGACCCGGCATGTCATGTCATGTCATGCCAAATCCAGAGAAATACGCATAACCTGTATGTCAGGGGGCTCGTAACCAGGCTGACTGTATATTTGCCAGCTTCCTGTCGGGTGTGAAGCGCTGACGTCTCTAAACTACTTTGTAGTTATTTAAGAAAAGCGGTAATATTTCCCTGCCACCGGCGTCGTCGGTGGCAGGGATTTGCACCCCTTAATAAGGCTGGACAGACTAATTATGTCTGTCCCGTACGGCTGCGCCTCAATGGCGGGTCGGACGGGGGAACCGAAAGGTTCGCCAGTTGCCTTATTCTGGTAGTGCAAACCCTGTTCGATTCGCCACCCAAAGGAGTATGCCTTATGCATAATCACTACCCGTGCGCCGATGAACAGGTGTTTGCTACCGGAAGCGATATTCATACCAGCGAACAACGCCCTTCCGGGCCGCTGGCATCGCCTCCCGGTGACTGGCATCGCGCCGACATCATCGCAGCGCTTCATAAATCCGGCACCACCGTCGTGGGCCTGTCCCGTGCCTCAGGGCTCTCGGATTCTTCACTCTCCAATGTGTTTTACCGCAGCTGGCCCCGTGGCGAGCGTGCGATAGCCGCATACCTGAAGGTTCACCCGTCAGTAATCTGGCCGTCGCGCTATCCGCCTGAGGAACCCGTGAAAGCGACAGAGCATGCACGGATATCCAGAGTAAGGGATGACCAGACAGGTTAGTCGTAGACAGCGCCCGGCCCTTAACGCCAGGGCCGGGCGTAGCTTTCAGTACAGGCCGCCCGCTTAACGGGCTCATTGCCTCCTGATCATTTCGCATTTATTTGCAGAAAATGATGCCAGTATGACAAATAACATCCCTGCCTGCTCTTATTCAACCTGCAGTTTCGCTGTACGAAATCTCCAGAAGACCTTTTAATTGTAATGATGAAACCGCGCCATAAGTTCACCTGGTCGATCGCCTGAAAAACCGATTAATGGACAACAGCCAAACTGTGTAAGCCAGTTCTGCCCCTCTTTGCACAGAAGATATGACCATGCCAGTACCGCTACCGAACGTCCATTTCATTAATGAAGACAAGTCGCACTGGTGCTGCCTGCTCCCCCTCTTTAGGGGTGGTGCGGATAGCTTTATTTCCAGACCGTCAGCTTTCTCGCTTCGACACCGCGACGAAGAATGGTATGAAGCTGATAAGGAAAAATACGTGTTCACCCGTATGCTGCTTAGCAACCAACGCAGCTGTCATGAATCCGTGGCTGTTTCGGGTAGCGGTAGCGGTGATAAAGATCCTGACGAAAACAGTCGGGGGTAAGTCTATTACATCAGTTATCGGGCGAAATCATTCATGCTGCCGGTGTTCGTCATCCCGAAGTCCTGCCCGGAGGACCTGCGAAGCGGCAACAGAATGTAGCTGCTCTGCTGCCGGTCAGCATCGGCTCTGCCGTTAACAGGATTCGCACCATGGTGGAAATGATGTTCGATGCGCAGGATGTGCCGCAAGTTACCACGGGTGATAAACCGCAGCGCATCCCGCTTACGCTGCGCATTCAACTTAACAGGGAAAAACCGGGCAGCTACTACGAGGCGTTTTAAGCGCTAAAGGATTTTGGCAACCATGGCAGTCACTTTGCTTTGTCCTTCGGATGATAGGGCCGGGCAGGCAGCACAGCGGTGTTGTAGTGTCGCGCAAGCTTCTGATAGTTCTCATTAAGTACCGGATCGTAGCGGTCCGCCTTTTTAACCGCGGCGCGAAGATTATCAGGCACAAGCAGCTGCGGCACGCCGCCGAAGAACCCAAAGGCCCGCACGTGCGCCATCAGCCCGCTTTCCTGATCCTGCGCCAGGCTGGCTTCGATGTAGGTGTAGTTTGATGCGCCGAGCGTGGCGACGAAGATTTGCGCGTGGCGGATGACGCCGGTGTCAGGATTAATCACGGGGACGGTGGGGCCACAGTAGTCCAGGAACAGCTTTTCACCGGCCATGTGCAGCTGCCGCATGCTGCGCTTTTGCTTCTTCACCCAGTCCCGGTAGAGCACGCAGAACTGAGTGTAACCACAGGCCGTATCCGGCTCGTCATGCTGGTATTCCTGCCATAACAGCAGTTTTGTCATGCCCTTACGGCGGAGTTCCTGATGGCAGAGTCCGAAGTCCGGCATGCGTTTATTCAGCACCGGCCTGCGGCCCTGATAAAACCAGGATTCAAGCTGGTTATCCGTGAGTCCGTCGGGTAGCGGCCAGGCGAGTTCGCTGGCGCGGAAGCGGGTAATCACTTCAGAGATAGTGGCGCAGCCGACGTTCAGGCAGGCGGCGATGCTGCGGTTAGGCAGGTGACAGTCGAACTTAAGGCGTAAAACATCTTTAATTTTACTCACAGGCGTTCTCTGCTTTGGCATGGCCCTGGTCCTCACGGGAAGGTAAAGAGTGAGGATAGACGAGCCGTTGATTTACCAGCAGAAAGCGGGAGATTTCGGATTAAAGATCACGAATTACGGCATTCCGATCTCGTATTTCGGTAAATGCCATATTTGATCGGATAAGAGCGAAATCCGTGATCGGTTAAAAACGAAAATCATGATCGGTTAAAACCGTAATCAGCGATCGGAATGGAGCGAAACGCGCAAAGGCAGATGGCGAACCGCACTTGTGTGTGGTGCAGGACGCCCAGCACTACAATGCCATATTCCGTCACGCGGTAACGAATGAGGTGGCTTTCACAGGGAAAGCTTAGGATGCCTTCGCCAAGGTCAGCGCTACGGTTAAGTCCAGACGACGGCTGCGGTCGTGGATTTCCATTATGGCCACGCGCAGCGACTGCGCATAGAGATCGACGCCTTCCTTACCCAAGCGGCGCTGCGAGCAGGCGCGTACAGAGCGGATCTGGTTTCCCACATTCTTTGGATAACGAACCGTCATCCCTGCGCCTGATCCCCTGCTTTCATCAGCTTGTCCGCCGTCAGCGGGCTGAAAGCGGCCGCCGAATCCTACAGCTAACCGCGGTCTGCCTGCTCAGTCGGGTGTGCAAGTGTGGCGCGCAGGTACTCCAGCTTGGGTTTTTCAATCTGGTTGTAGTCTTCCCATTACATTATCACTGCCTTTGTGAAGTGAACCCCATTTATAAGGATGCTGACGGGTTCGCGTATCGCCTGGCCGAGCAGCTCGCCACACTGCAACTTTGCTTCGCTGACTGTGAAACTGTTATGGTCGCTTCTGATTAATCAGATTGTTTTATACTCTTTATGGCTCTCCAGCCCCCCATACCTGTTGGGGGCCGCCTGGAATCAGAGAACGGTAACAGCATCACTAATGATGGACAAGCTGGCCGATCACACGAAACAGAATGGTCTGTCAAAGTGATTGAGAGAGATTGGCCGCATTAAAAGGCATTGTTTATAGTCTATTGGTTCCGGAACCCTTCACTGCCTGGACGCGTACAGGCAGGGTTGAATAAAAGTGAGGCCCGCGATGCCCTTGCGCGAGCAGTCTTAAGCACCGACCAGGGGAAATCAGAGAGAAGGTACTGGTAAACCAGAGCTACCGTGCCAGCGGGCCGACATTGCTAACTGCGGCGATCTCACGAATATATAGAAAGAGCCATAGATTCTCTGAATTGAAGAGCCCCCGCTGAATGAACAGCTGATTTCTCATCTGTCTCCGCTGGGATGGGGACACATCAACCTGGGTGGGAATTACGTCTGGCGAACAAACCTCAAGCTGCGACTGGGGAAATACCGTTCGTTACGATCAGTACATAGCAGTCTGTACAAAATGCAGGCTTAACGCAGAATATATTCCATTTCCAGGCAGACCCTTAATAAGAAGGGACAGCTGATTACGTCTGTCCCGTACGGCTACGCCTCTATGGCGGGTCGAACGGGGGAGCCGAAAGGCTCGCCCGTTGACCTTATCTAAAGTGCAACCCCTGTCTAATTCCCCACCCGGAAATGTTTACTCAAACTTCATATTCCCAGGGACTGACACCATTTTCAGTTTTCTTATTTTTAAATGGAATGGAATACACATGATCGCTTTCGCTCTGTTTTATGATTTTCGCTCTGGGAATATGGGGATCATAATTTAAAATTTCATACTTAACATATGAAGGCGATTTAGTTTCTTCTATATGTTTCAACAAAGTCTCATACTTGTGTTTTTTATTTTTCATAAAGACTTCTTTACTAAAAGAAGTGGGCATATTCCTGAGATCACAGCCCACTTTCGTGTTTTTAACTGAAATGAGTTTTTCTGCAAATGCAAGATAATTATTATTTTTCATTGCCAGACTAAATGCAGCATCACTGCTGTTTAAAACTCTTGCACAAAAGTAGTTAACTATCTGCATCGCTTAATCCTTGAGCATTAAAAGTGATTAATTAATTTACGACTTTAGTTCCGCTCCCGGATTTATCTTCCCGCATGGAAATAGATCGGGGTCGTGGAATACCAGTCTGTTGACTTAATGACTGTTTCAGAGAGGAAATTCACCGAATCCTTCCGCTGATGCCCCCGGCTGAAGTCGTATGTTGACAGCTGAACTTTGTGAATGCTGTGTGCAAACTCCGATGACGATCCGGTTTGATTGCAGGCGCACTGACGATGCGGTAATTTTTCGAGTTACCAGCAATTCGAATCACCTGCATATCATTTCCCCTTAAAAACATATTCCATGTTAACTGAGAAGCAGAAGAGATTTCTATAAAAAAACGGTCACGTATCCGCCTCTCGCCGCAACCGAACGACGAGTGACACGGGTTAATGAGTATGGACGTGAATGTCAGCCACTGCTGAAATTTTAGCTTATTGAGATCGCTAACCCTATACAAGCTCAAGTCTGATAAAGAATTCGCAGAAGGGAATTTTGATGACCGAACATCTTAAATGCATTCAGGATATAGCTCAACGCTTTAAAAATCAGAGGTGGCAGAGGACGAGAAACAGTTGCAGTCTCTGTCTCGCGAATTCGCAAAAAGCCAGATGATCTTTACCTGCCTGACCTTATGCTCATAAAAGTCAGCGAGCAGTCTGATCTGATTGCTGCTACGTCTTACCCTCTTATGCATAAAAAACCATCCCAACCGGATGCCAACTCACGCAACGACTACTCTTCAAAAACCCGTTACCGTCATCAAAGAACCGCTCGAACTTCACGCAATAGTAATGGCACTTTCTAACAGCAGCCAATGAATAAATCAGCCCAGTAGGGCCGACAGGTATAATCAAAATCCGGACGCTGTATGCCAGAGAAATGACAACCCGTAGGATAGTGGCTACGTTAAAAGGATTGTAAAACGCTGATGTCTTTTCGTCGCGGGTATCTAAAGCTACCAAAGCCATTTTCGAGAGGGTGACAGAATGGCAAAACTGGCCCAGGGATGTAGCACATCACATTGTAAAACCTGACTGCATATAATGAAAATTATCTCTATTCGCTCTGTTGAACAGAGCGAAGCTGTCTTTAATCCCGTGTCGGTCAGCCAGAAATGAATTCCCCCGCATTTGTTGTGATTGCTTTGCTCCTGAACGCAACGCTGGCTCACAAGCTTCACTGTAGTCAGCAGAAAACGTAGCCTGACTGGCCCTTATATCTTTCTAAGCCTGACGGGTAGGCCAGTGACCCTGCTTTGCTTAGCACAGCGCTAAAAATTGACGAAAGCGTCACCAGCTGACTCAATATTGTGGACCCGCGCAATCCGTATTTTTTTACAGGATGCGAGAACGGTGATTTGCTAGTAATCCCGCTGCTCTCTGTGAACGTTTCCATTTCGGGTATTATACCCACAGAAGCCCACGCGTCCGCCTCTGAACTTTTTACGCATTGACCAGCAAGTGCATGCCAGATCCCAAACAAAAATCCTTACGGATGCGTGCCCCTGACGGCCTGATTGACTTTTAATGCATCGTCCGTCAATGATCTTTCTGTGCTTAATAGCTGTCCCACCTTAAGCAGGTGCTGTTCAGCTTACCTCGTTAACGGGGATACGGCTATTACGCCGGCCATTATTTTCTTTGTTGGCATGAATATCAAAGTCAGATGGATTTGATAGTACGCAATGAAAGCGTGAGTCTCCGGTTCGGATACGATGTGATAACACATCACGTCCGCCCGCCTGTTGCTGTTATAGTCACATTCACTCTTGCAATAATAACCCTCGCAGTTGTTCTCCTTAATGAGTGTTTTAAATTTTCACACAAAGTGACGCAAATTCTGTAAAGATGTTCATTGTTTGACTTGTTGCATCGCCTCTGCCCAGATGGATGATGGTCGCCAGTCAGAAAATCTGTGAGAATAACGGATAAAGGCTTTCCAGACGCTTCACTCATACCGTCACCACATTGTAGTGTGATGATGAACAGATAATGATCCTGGGCAGACTGTTAATATTAAATTTAGTTTGCGAAGCTCAGTGCAGGTAACAATTACCCAGTAGCAAGGATATTTTATTGCTGGCTTCGTCGCTCGCAAAACAACCATTATTGTGAGTTATCTATTGAACAGCCCCGAGCTGTATACAAAGAAATACTGTTCACAGTATAGTTTTAAAATGAACAACTTAAACTTGAGAAACGCGTTTACCTCAGCGAACATAGCTCCAGACGCTGGCTGGCACTTTATCGTAGAGTTTGCCGGTTATGATTTCCGCAAGCCGGTGATCGGCTGCAATCATAAACATATTCAGGTCAAAACCGTTCAATTTGTAACTGTTGTGTTCAATAACCTTTTCAAGGGTGTCCCTGCTTCGGCAGCGGCGCAAATGTAAAAGCCATTCCTGCTTAGTGGTGTGCAAATCAGAATCCTCAGTTGATTAATGTTGGTGAGCCCCTCGCTTACCAGAGCTTATTATATATTGTAGAACGTAATTAATAAAATGCATGACCCGCTTAGCAGATAATTTTGGGGCGTTTTATTAGCTGCCTGGGCCGCCAAATTTGGCCTTAAAAAATTCCCTGTTCATTTTGCTTAAAATTATTACCCTTTTCCGGCCCGCATACATAATGTTCAATCTCATTTTTCCTTCTTGCAAGCCTCAGCGACAACCTTAAACGGGCCCTTGTTAATCTGAAATTCTTCCTTTATCTTAAGACCCCACTGCGGCCCTGCATGATTATGCACTTCCCTGCTCACTGATGACAGCGGGTTCATTCTCTGGTCGTATATTCTTCTCACCTGAATGTTGTTTATCCAGAGCGATGAGGGCTAGCTGCCCAGCGTTCTCATTTGTCTGCAGAATGAATGGAAAAACCTCTTCCGGCTTGTCTGGTCCATTACGGTTAATTTTTGCGATATTGTTGTCATTGATGACCTGGCCAGCACCGGTTATGCGGCCAATATTAAGCGCTAAACCGCCCCCTCGATCCTGACGATCATCCCACCGTCTGGAGACTGATTCACAAGCTGCAATCCTTGAGAAAGGCCTTTGATAAGCGTTTTTCCCCGTTTCGATTCTACCGAATCCCCGCAAAACTCGCATCACTGCTACCCATGACCCGATATCACCGGGCAAAAGACGCCGTTACGCTCATCTGGAATTTTCATCAGAATAAACGCACCTTAACGGTTGACAATACTGTCCCACAACATGAACGCAAGGTCCGGTTCGGAGTGCCATCTGACGCCCGATATTACCATGCCGTGTGATTGGCTTTCATCCATCCGGCATTTCTTATCAACGCCCGGCCTCCAGCAACATTGGCGGGGGAGCTCTTGAGAAATTGTCTCTGTTCTGTCCGGCCAAGCTTCACCCGCCATGCGCTATTTATGGACGGTATAATCCCTGCTTTTTGCTGAGTTCAGTCAACCGGCTCTGTTAGTTTGAACCTGCACATTCACCTCAACGTGACAACGTCACGTTATTACTTTCTTCAGTTCGGAGGGACTAATAGCATAGGACGCGTCACTCCCGGCTCGCCCTTAACTGGCGCTGATAACCAAATGCGGGCCTTATATCTGAATATTAACCCTGACGTTTGGCATACTGCGGCAAATGATAGTCAGGCTCAATCCTTAGTGGACCAGATTGATTTTATAGTCGTTATTTAATGCAAAAGCCCCAATGCGCTGAGGAATCCCCAGTAATGGGCCGGTAAAATAAGACAGGCATAGAGATACGTGATCTACTGATTGTTCCATCAATTCAATAAGATCACCTCTATGCCTGCTCGCTAGGTATGCCAGAAGTTTTTCCGGGGCACTTTAGCCCCGTTTCATCAGTACCGTCAGAATACCCTGCTTGATGCTACCACGGCCCCTACGCGTGGGGCGTCACTCACCCTTAGCAGTATCGGACGATATTTGCCGGGTTCTGCACAGGTAAAGAATAAGATAAAAGGGTCGATCGCCTCTCAGGCAACTCGCAACTTCACAATGATATCCCACTGATATTCCGCAAGATTACGTCACCATTATCTGGACAACTCTTGCCGCAGAAAAGCTACGGGAGCGTCACAGGATTACGATTTCCGTTGAGACGTTGCGATGGTGGATGACTACTGACGGACTCTGGCTCACGCAATCACGACCTCGCTTAGAACGAATATTTTATGCCGATCATCGCCGTCGTCGCGCTGTAGCCCTTATCGCCCAGCTGCTGCCCTAGATTAACCCAGGCCTGCGTGGACAACGCCAGCTGCGCCTCCACGCCCACTTTCAGCTCGCCCACGTTCTTCGTACCCGCCTGCGTCACCGCCACCCCATTAAGCCTGCTGCCAAATGCCTTCGTGTTTTGCAGCCAGTTTGCCTCCACGAACGGCTCAAACGTCCGGCCTTTCACTACATCCCCCGCGCTGCGGCCTCTCATATATGCCCGCACCCCCAGTCGCGTCTGTACGTTGCCGTCACCTTCGCCCGACACCCTCGTGCCGTTGGCCTCAAGGTGGTCGTCCGCCTTCACGCCCATCCAGATAGCCTGCGCCTGAGGCGTTATGAAGTACCCCAAAGGATTATCCGCCGCGCTCGACTGCCCCAGCGCAAAGGTGTAACCGCTTTCCAGTGACGCTATCTCACCCGAAGACTGATAGCGTTCCTGAGACAGGCCGTCGCCCTCCACGTGGTTGTTAAACCAGTTATACTGAGCCCAGGCGTCGACGTAGACCCCGGTCTTCGTGACATCATTCTGAACCCAGGTCGCGTACACGCCTACGCTGTAGCCGTCGATTTTGCCCCTGGCCTTATTGCCGCTCAGGGAAGACTCTGTGCTGCTGCTGGCATTGGCATACCCGCCGGACACCCCCAGGTGCCAGCGGTCCAGACCGTTGCGGGTCCACTGGGCCAGGTCGCCCCCTAACTGTGCCACGTAGCTATTTCCCTGAGTTTTAAGCTGGCCAGATGCGTCTCGGGAGCCAGTATGTTTACCGGTTTGCCGCAGCCACAGGCTGGTCACGGCGTCCTGTCCCAGACTGTTAACGTAGTGGGTCTCTCCCAGTCGGTCATGGAGCGAAGAGGTAAACAGGGTATTGGCCGCGGCGAGATTGGCGGCGTAGGCATTGCCCTCGGGGCGAAGCACATTTTTATGCGGCGTAGGATTGGGACCCGGGCCCGGATTCGCCGACACGTCACTGATCAGGTAGAAGTTCTGACTGCTGGCACCCTTGCCCCGCACCAGTGTGTAATCATAGGCACCGGCGGCAATGCGGCCGTCCTGGGTAAACTCCCCGGCGGATTTGCCACTAACCTGGATAAGCTCGATGCCGTTGAGGGTCTGTGCGCCGGTACCGCCCGCGTTTTTGACGACGACCTTAGTGGTCCCGGCAGTATTGCCTTTAACCACCAGTTTATCGGTAACAGAATTATCTGCACCCAGCGCGGTGTTAAAAATCAGATTGCCGTTGTTACCGGTATAATCTCCGCCCACCGTCAGAATGTGTCCTGACGTGTTGGCCTTGTGACGCAGGTCAATGGTGCCGCTGTTAACGATAGTACCGATCACGTCAGAATTGCCGGTCAGAGAAACCCCTCCATTTCGCAGGGTGTTAAGGGACGACAGGTGGGTAAACGTGCCTGTCCAGCTGCCAGCATCGCCAAGCGTCAGGCGGGTATTGCCGCCGTTATTTACCACATTTCCGGTTATAGCGGAGTCCGTGACGACGACCTGAGTGCTGCTGCCGGCGTCGGTCTGCAGGCTGACGCCTGTCCCGGAAACCACCTGCGTTGCAGGCCCCGTCAGAATGATATCAGCCCGCGAATCACGCTGAACCCACAGGGCGGCCCCCGTATGACCGGTCAGGGTAGAATTCGCCAGTGTGAAGGTCGTCAGCCCGGCATTGGCATTCCGTGTCGGCGGCGCCAATATGGCCCAACTGGAAAATACGGCACCGTAACCCGCCGCCTCAATGCTCGAATGATTGATAACGGCATTCCCATTACCGCCGTTGTGCGCTACCCCTACAAACCCGGCGTTGCCTTGCCCATTACCCGCGTCCACGATAACCCTGGAGTTGTTAACCTGCAGCGACGGATTTCCCTCGGCTGCTCGCCCTGAGGTTGCCAACCCAAAGCCGGTAATACCCTGCACCATTAGATTTGGCATTGTGCTGGCTTGATTTTTGATGTGTATCGAACTGCCATTGAACGTCGTCTGGCTGGCACCTGTTGTTATCGCGCCACCTTCCCAGGCAGTTAACTGAATATTATTGGCCAAAACGGAACTTTGACCCAGCGCTTGCATACCAATACGTTCACTGGAAACAGAGGTACCATTAAGCGTGATGCTTGCAGAGCCAAGCAGATCCAGCGCATCACTGGTTCCTTCGCCCACAAGCGATGTCCGGGCCGTGCTGGTTGTCCGCGAATTGCCCGACAACAGCAACGCTTCAGTAATCAGGTTACTTTTCTGCTTATTACTCTCGCGTAGCAGGACATTATCAAGAGTAACAATGCCGTCTCTTGAAAACCGGGCGCCACCCTCAACCACGGACTGATTACCCTCTCCTGTTCCAATATTCGCCTGCGATAAGCTTTCGCCGCTGATATATCCATTCAGGCGTACATTACTGCCCATCGAGAGTGACGCTCCCCTGGCCAGAGTTGAGCCATCAACGGATACCCCCAGCCAGGGGTCCTTGCCCAGGACTGTGCCGTCGGAGATATTCAGATGCGCATCCTTCTCTAAGGTAAGCCAGTCTGCGGAATGGTCAATGCCTGCATTAAGCGTGGTTGGCTGTCCCGGATGCACAATAATCTCCCTCGCAAGAGCGACAGGCATCAGCCCCAATGCACCTAAGAGGACTGAAGCCATCACCGATAGCCGAAACGTCGGTTGTCGAAAGATAAGGTTGTCTGCGCTCTGGAAGATACTGGGAGAAGGAGGGGCTGGGCGCCCCGGATGAGAATATTCGCGGCTTACATTTTGACCAATCATAATAAAAGCACCTAACGGGATGAAAAAAAGGGAAACTCAAATTGTGGATTGTGTTTTTCAGTCACCTACGCATAACCGGGTTTCAGCGTAAAAATTCATCTTTCAAGGAAAATTAATGAACACAAAAAAATTAAACACTATCAACCAACAAATCTGACAAGTACTAAAATAATTCGCAAAAAAAATATTAAATTGGCAACGATTACGAGCGCGGCATTGAATTCACGCGCCTTAGAATAAACCAATCTCAGCCCGGCGAAATGAAACTGCACTTCAGATTAACGAGTTGCGCTTCTCAATTTATTAAACGAGTAATTACACCCCCCGGAAAATCAGTAAAAAACGCCCTTCACTCAAAAGGTGAAATCATATATTTACGCATCCATATCAACTACTTACGATGATACAAAGTCATTAATAATAGCAACGACAGCAATTCCATGAAATTAAAGGACCATTCTTTTAAATTTTTCAGCTATCTCATCACGATATCATCGTTGTTCGGCTTGCAGTCGAAATACGCAGCACAGCTGAATAACATATTTATCCATCTGTAATGAAAACGGCCATTTTAAATTAAAATATAAACTACAGGCCTTAAAGATAGTGGCTAAAGCCACACAGCTCCAATTGGCATTTCCAATCGCCAGGCATACAATTGATCGTTGCTGACGATCAATCTAAAGCACAATTATCGTTAATCAATCTCCCTGCGCGTCATTTTAGTGAACGGCAAAATTCAATTTTATTAAGTCAGATAAATATCTGAAACACGTAATTTAAAGCTCGCCAGCTCATTCATTTTTTAATCTCTGTTTAATATAAAAAGGTAAGTAAATAATTAGCCTGAATATTCACCCTGGTTTAGGTAAGTGCTCCTCCTCTGTGCTAGGACGTTGTCGACTGTCCTTTTCAAACAGAGGGCGTAAGAGCTTGTAGTGGCTGCTACGCCTGTTGATCCTGAATTACGGAAACGTGCCATCATGCATTTAAGGTCGCCATACAACAATCCGCTTCAAAAGGTGGCAGGTAACACAGGAGTTGGGATGTCTGCCCTTCATTAGTGGTGCAGACAGCCGGAGAGGGAATAATTAGCGGACAGAATGATGACCTGAAGGACGCACGCAGGAACAAATTTTCACCCTACTACCGGAAACCGCTGCGCTGTCTTCTGTACACGAGCGGGATGAAAAAGTCGCAGGGAATGAGCTACACATCAGGCTGGTAAAAAGGTGACGCATGACGGCATCGTAGCGAATCATTTCCACAATCGGCGTCGGGCGGAAGCCTATCGACTTCCCTTGTGATAAAACCCGCATCCGGTAACCTGAGAAGCAATTGCTAAGCAGGGTCAAAGTATTGGCCGGCCGCGGCGTTTACATCGTGCCTGAGTCCGTATTTTACCGTGGGCAGAAGGCGGAGAGTCGACTCATCGCTACGGGCGGGCAAAGGCGCCCGGCACCCATGCCAATCCGGCGGGCGATATCATCACTGCACCGAACCGGCTGTGGTCCCGTGCCATTGCGACCGCATCGCTCAGAACAGTGGGCGGGCTGTTTTACCCGTACATGATAAGGGGCGTGTTCAGCCGAAGGGTGATGGGTGCCAGGGCGCATGTGCAGGCGCAGGCGGGAGGAACGTCGGCATCAGCACTGTTGCTATGGTCAGTCCGGAAGGTTAACTGCCGTAATGCGTGTCTGGTGCATCACGCTAATAACGGCGATCCGGTGAAGAGCTTCACGATGCAGGAAAAACCCTGCGCCCGTGCGGTCGTACAGTCGTCCTCCTGTGAATAGTGAGGGATGCTGAAATACTGTCCCCGGTGGCTGCATAATGGCTGCGAAGATGTAGAAAGTGTTCTGTAACGGGGGGAACGGTGTGTGCGGTGGTTTAATACGGGTCACCGTCATAGCGCAGAGGATACATAACGCTGAATGAAAAACACCGCTACCGGGTCAGAGCATTCCCTGCGAAGCGCCAGACGGTTCCTGAAGCGATCAGGCAAAAGCACCCCGTGCGCGGTGCAGATCCCGACGCGAAACGGTGTCGCTGAACCCGGAAAAACGTCGTGTAGCGTAAGAGATACGCCCCCCTGAAAGGGCCAGGTATCCCCGATCCCAATAGTGCTAAACGCGCATGTAGAGCGTGCGATTTCGTCGGAATATGCAATTTCAGCGGGTAGCGGCGCCGACGCGTCAGGCTGCTCTCTGCGTGTGAGCCGGCAATGCGTATTCCCGGGACGCAGCCATTTTTTAGCGGCGATTGTCGTTAAACCCGGCTTCGCAGACGATGGTTGCGCCGCCGGTAAGCAAAGCCGGCCCAGTCAACTTAAGTGGAGCAGACGTGACGTGAGCCTCTGCGCCAGTCACTCTCATGTTTGCAGGAATATGTCTTCTAAACAGACAGGCGTCTGACGTATCGCTATAAGGCGGGTTTACGGAGACGCCGCTGATTAAAAACGGATAAATTTCACAAGAAGCTGTGCGGTAAGCGGTTTGTGCCCGGGCAGATCAACAATAAACTGCACCAGGCCCTCACTGGCCGTTTCAACCGGTATAGCCTGCAGAACCGGAAACAGCCCGTTCGACCCGACCAACATCCCCGCCGCGTCAGTGTGTAATTCCCCGTTGGGTGGATTATTCAGTTGCACCGGCCCCGATATAACTGAGGCAAAACCCAGGGCATAGGGCCAGCTCTGTGTCCTGCCGTTTCTGGACTGCAGTGTCACCCGGCAGGGCGCAGCCCCGTGGGGCTGCTCGACATAGCACGGGGACACGACGCTCAGCTCAAGCGCCTCCGATGCAGGGCTAAGGGCCAGATGAAATTCAACCGCCAGTGCCCCCGAACGTGCTTCAACCTGAAATAACCCGCAGGCTTCGTCAGGTTTCAGTGACAGATGTGCGATCCCTTTTTTATCGGTCCTGACGGGTCCTGATGGCAACCTCATTCCCGCGGGAAGGTTCTTCGATACAAACTGGACCGGGGCATCCGTAACTGGCCGCCCCCCCCTGTCGGAAATCTGAACAACGAGGTCATCAAACACCGGACCGTCCAGCGTCCGGAACTGAGGTTCACCGCTCACAATCCTCAGGCTTGTGATATCCAGAACCTCTAACTTAGCGGGCAGGTTGACGTAATGCTGCGTATCATTAAGCCCTTCAATATTCGCGGATCCATAAATCCGGCCTGACGTTTTGCCAGCCTTAATAAAGAAATGAACCAGTCCACTTTTCCGATCGCAGTCAAGCTGCAGTGCCTGCTGCCAGGTTGTCTCGTTTCGGGAGCGGCCGACCACTGCTTCATTCGGTCCTGATTTCAGCAACTGTAGCGTCACAGCCATCGGTTCATCTGGCGCCCTTTGCGTATCCGCATCAAGTACCTGAAAGCCAACTTCGATAATGTCACCGGGAGCCAGAGGCCCCCGGAGACTATCGGGAGTCAGAGCCAGGACATAACGTTTCTGGTCTCCCATTGCAACTCGCCTCCTTTATTCCACGATGGCGACTGTCACCGAATCGGGTGTCGAATCCACGATGGCGACGGAGGCCCGCAACTGGAAGGTGTTTTGCCTCGCGATGAAAGGGCCGGTGGTAATTGCCGGACAGTTGGCGATGCCATTGAGGCCGATATCCGCAGTTGCGACAACCTGCCCCCCGCTAAAGTGGCAGCCGGTATGGCGTTCATCATCAATAGTGAAGGTGACCGTACCGTACGAGGCCTTAATTTTCGCACTGCTGTCGCAATAGGCATTAACCTGCAGTCCCGTCACCGACTGGTCAGCCAGATTACCGTAAAGCTTAACCGGGTTACGGTGCGCGTCTTCAGCAAATTTCACAGCCTTAATAGGTTCAGCCGGCACGGCGGAGTAATAGAAGACACCGACCCGTGTCATTTTCCACGGGACAAAGATGCTGATATGGAATGATCCACTGGAACCATTATGCAGATTAAGCGCGGGCAGATTGGCCACCCCATGAAGATTTGTCCGGACCGTTGCCTCCTTACCGCGTTCAAAAGTGGCAATGTCAGCACTGTCTTTACTTTCAATCCTGAAACTGATGTCCACATTACTGAGTGGGACTTTACTGTTATTGGGGCCAGCAACCGTCAGAACCACGTTATCCTGTGACAGTGCTGTGGCAGCGATGTGCTCTCCTTCGGGTAGGTGAATCGGATTATTTTCTTCACCCTGACTGTTAACACTTACATCAGGTTCAAGAGTCCTTATCGTCAGTGACGTAGCCGGTAATCCTTCGGCTGTGAGCGTCATCGTGCGCGTTTCCGGATGGTCCCCGGCAACCAGCACACCGGGTTCGGCCTGATGGTTTTGGTTAAAGTCTGCGTCCCCCTTCAGCACCAGCGAGCCCTGTGCGTTTTCGATATATACCCCTTCATCACCGGTGCGTGATGGACTGATTTCCCAGTGCAGGGTGGCAGGGTGATTCGGGGCCGTTGCCGGACCGACGCCAATAGCCGTCTGATCTGACAGTCGTTGCCGCTGTGCCGGTACCAGCACGATGTCATCCTTTTCGATTTCCCAGTGCAGCGCGCTCACGCCGGCGGAGACCCGAAAAGACACACGTCGTGGAGCTCCCCCCTCCGTTGTGAAGGTGAGTGTACCACTGCCTTCCTGTTGTGCGGTCATCCGAAAGTCAACCCGACCGGTGCCGTCGGTTTTGGCGCTTAAGGGGTCAATGCTGAACCCCACCTCCTTCCCGCTGCTGACTTCAGCGAAAACAGTCTGACCCGGGGTTGTGATGACGCTTCCCTTCGCGTCCAGCAGCGCCAGAGTGACTTCGCGCCTTTTTTTAGGTTTAAAATACAGGGTGTTAACCGCCGGAACCAGAACCAGATGTTTTGTTATTTCTGGGACGGCTTTCACCTGGGTTACCTCACAACTCCACTGAGCATTTCCGTACGCCACGGTCACAGTGTGGGGTTGCGATGTGGCTTTTCGCGGCGTGAGGGACAGCGTGGCGTGCCCGTCTTTGTCGGTTTTAGACGCCACGGTGGCTGACAGGTACTCAGCACCCTCACCCAAAATCTGTACAATCAGCTGAGCATCCGGTACGGCCCCCCCTGTCTTGTTATTTGTCAGGCTTAACACGATTTCTTTAGGGGTGTCGACGCTGGCCATGCTCAGCTCAATACTCTTCGGATTACCCATCAGACTATACTGAACGTCAGCGACGCTTACATGAAAATCCAGAGGAATGGCATCTTCGAACCCGATTCGCACGCCGACCGGTCGGGACGTTGCAACCCGGGGCAAGAAGATGGCGTCAACATAACCGTTGCTGTCGGTCAGCCCATCAATGCCGGCAACCACATACTCCATTGTACCCGGTAACATATTGACGGTTAGGCCTTTATTTGCCACAGAATCGTTGTCAGCCAGTAACTGCACGGTCACGCGACGTCCATGACCGTCATCCTGCAAATCCAGCTTCAGGTCTGATTTCGCTGTGGACTTGATGCTATAAATTGGTGCTTTTTTTTGCACGTTTACAGTAAACGACCATCGCCCCTCATTGCTATCCTGGACAATCAGCTGTGGCATCGATGCCTGCCCGCTTGCCTGAAGGGTCCCCGCCTCCAGACGGAAATATCCCTGCGTGGGGTTGAATTGCGCATCGTCGCCTGTCCTCCGTGTGACTGATTTTTCACCGTTGACAAACGTGATGCCTGATCCGGTCAGGGTCAGGGTCATTGTCTGACCATTAATACCCGTGTTGTTCTCTCCGGAAAGCCGGAATACGATGTCCGCCTTATTGGTTCCGTTTTCGGGCAGAATTATAGCGCCCTGCTGGACGGAATTTCCGTCCAGCAGAGTCACCTTATGCTCAACCGGCACGATCAGATCCATATTCACATCGGTTATCAATGCACCACGCTGCAGTTTGTCATTGCGTTTCATGCCCGCAAATGAAACGTAATATGTACCCGTTAGCCGTGGTGTGAAAATGACCTCTCTTTGTAACCAGACATCGGTGGTTTCAAAGCTCTTAGCAGCCCCTTCGAGATTATGGTCATGTAAAAACGCGAACGAATATTTATCCGTTTCGTTGCCCCTGACGCCGTGCAGGTCCCGGACATCTACCCAGGAGACGCGGTAATTCTTCCCCTGCGTCAACTGTACCTCAGCCTCAATTATTCCCGGTTCGCCACCGACACACAGTTTGAGCGCCGAGGTGTGCTGCCCTTTGGGCAGACCATCATTACCCCCGCTCAGTAGCTCCACGGAGGCTTTTACAACCCAGTTGTCGTGTGAAGTACCTGCTTTCCACACCTCGTGGCCGCCACTGGCGCTCTGCATGTCTAAGGTATTACTGATTAAATTCATGGTATTGCCTTAATGGTTGAAATATATATTCAGCTTCTGCACATAAAATAAGTGCCTGTTAATGCGCAATGGCACAGGAGGGATCCAGTAATTCTTCCGCAATCGCAGGCTGGACGTCTGTGCTTCGGTGTGCCATCAGTAGAAAGAAATCTTCTCCCGCCGGCACGACCGTCACTTCAGTGAATTTCATTCCGTTCAGATATCGCTCATATATCAGATCAAATATATTTTCGGTTCTGAATGCAGTAACACTGAGTTTCCGGAGGTCATACCGGATCGATTTACCGTTTTTATCTTTTACATACTGACTTTCCCACCCCCCCACCCCATCGCGCTGAAATTGATATCATCCAGGCTTTTTTGCGTCGAGGATGCCAGGCAGGAAATATGGATGTGAAGGTAATTCTGGCTGCGGTTACTTTCCGGATTGATGGTCAGGGCTAGGTTATTTTCGCTCAGTATTTTTCCACGTTGCTTCAGCAATTCGAATACAAAACCACGCGCTTGCCAGGCACTGTAAAACAAATTGCTCACGCGCCGATTATAAGGCTTGCTCAAAATAGCGGGATCTTCAATCCCGGTGGCCTTATCCAACGGCAGAAGGAGAAATTGATTATCCGTTATCGTTTTCGTCTTCAGAACGGCATACCCTGCGATGTGATCCAGAATGCTACATGCACCGTAGCTGCGGTCTTTCATATATTGACTTTCACAATCTATAAGGCTGTTTTCCAGCTCTCCTCCCCCTGCCGCAAATACCGTGTGCCCTGACAGGGTAAGCAAACAAAAAACACAGGAAGAAATGATTTTTTATCAGGATATTTCGCATTTCTGGCACTCCATCAATTAAAAAGCCGACATGTTTATATCGGCTTAAAAGTTAATTATTTTTTTACCATACTGACCAGGGTAATTAATGCGCCCCGACGTTTACCATCAGCACGCGATTTTCCGCGAAAAGATAGGTAATAGTCCCCGGACGACGGAGCCTGGAATTTAATGCTTCTCAGTACCCAGTTTCCCTGTGTCGTGTAAATATTTTGACTGATGTAACCCGCCGTCTCATCCGGCGACGTCCCAATTCTGAAGGTATATACATCTGTCTCGCTTAACCCTGAAGAATTGAAATTATCCCGGGTATCAACCCATGACACGCTATATTGCGCGCCTTTAATCAGAGAAACCTTGGTATAAATTCGTCCCGGTTGATTATTAACGGCCAGTTTAACCGCTGATTTATACTGCCCAGCAGGCAGGCCGGCATTTCGACCGCCCAGCACCTCCACGGGTTCTTTTCTTGCAAGTCCTTTCGACCCAACAAACCAGCCATCATGTTGAGAACCGTCAGCCCATGAGTCTCTGCCATCAGAACTGGTGATCGTCATATTGGCCAGATTGTTTTTCAACAGATTAACGGTGGGCTTGGCAGGTCGCCATGAGGAGAGGCTGACCGTGTTTTTTTCCAGATCAATCTTTACGACGGGGATCGCAATTCCTGTGTTCTGAAGGTATTGCTTCGCCAGTTTTTCTGCCTGTAAACGGTCTTTGTCTGAGAACCCCTGACCAGGTTCAGCGGCATAAAATATAGCTTCTAAAGCGGGCGCATCGGACTCAGTCCAGGGGGTAAGGATTAATTCGTTCCAGGTCGCGTGAAGCGAGTTGTTCTCTGTAATGCTGTCATTGTCTGCTGTGGCTCTTATAGCAGCATTAAACTGGTTGTTATCTTTCACACTGAATGAGCATTGTGTACGGCCATCCTCCCTGCGATCGGGATATTTACGTTTGAATGCCTGGTACCAGCCCTCCGAAGTTTGTGAGTCAGGGGCAAGCACTTTTTTACAGGAACTCAGGTCATCCCCTGAAGATTGTGTTGTGGCATCACTGCAGTGATAGTTTGATGCACTTCGTTTATACCCCTGCAAATCATTTGCGGTATCCGCATCCCTTGGATAAATGCATTTCATTCGATTGCCAATATTTGCAACTGAAGGTTCCAGAATATATCCATAATACTTGGAGTACAAATTACGGGTATTGGTTGCTTTGCTGATGAAATAATGGGAAAGGATGTTGACACCCGGTTTAGCCAATAAGTGATCTGATGATCTCATCACCAGACCCGAGCAGGTCCAGACAGGATCAGAACCACAGTCAGGGGCAGAATTATTGAATCGTGCATTGACTCTCTGGGTAATATTTTCAAATCTTTGGTCAAACGTGGAACCGGCGGCGGCCGGAGGAATATACGCCGCGCAGGCCGCCACAAGAAGCCCAAACCCTAAGGGCAGGATGCGGGCTGAATTGTCACGTTTAAGTTCATTTATCATTGTTAAACTTTCCTTATTTAACGTTAATTACTGTTGCAGATGTCCGGTGTCAACACGGAAATGGAGACTGATATTTATGCCGGGGAAATAATGGGCTGCCACATCAGGCTAGCGCCTTATAAGGGATTAAATGCAGGTTGCAAATTAGCACTCCCCCCTGCTGCTGATGATCATGGTTTTCCCTTCCACGTATTCCTTCTTTAAGAAATCTGCGGCATATTGAAACATCACGGTCAGCTGTTCAGGAAAGTCCTGAGGGGTATCCATTTCATTGAAGTCCAGCATGTAACTGCCGATATTGTCGGTAACGGTTTCAAGCACATTTTTTTTGGAACTTTTGAAGATAAACCCTGAGGCCGCGTTCCCTACGGTTATTTTTAAGGGGAAGTTTTTGACGGGCAGTTTGGCAGAGGTTGAGTCACCCAATACTTCATACCCGGACAGAGTGACCGCCCGTGGAACGATCGTATTTTGCCAGCCGGGACCGTTTGCCACCAAAGCAGTTTCCAGTACATTAAACTCAGCTGGTAGCGGGACCACCTCCCATTCCATTGAATCTGACAGGCCGTCCACACTGGCTGTAATCGTCACGATACCCGCATTTTTGCCTGCTTTAATCTCCGCTATCGCATCATGGGGGCTGACACTGTCCTGAGTTGGGGTAGTGGCCTCATTAAACACAGCTATGTCTGCTGAAGCGGAATGGCCTTTCACTACGGGACCCACTAATTTAACAGTGATTTCCTTCAGGGCGTCAGTGTTAAACCGGACGTTAAGCTTGCCATCCCCCGCAAAAGGGAATCCCTGCAGCGTCCGATGTTTATCCCTGGGGCTGAAGCTGAGGCGTGTCGCTTTCTTCTTGCCTACATTGCCGGTAAAGAGGTCGTGTCCCACGTAACCCCGGGCAATGACGCTCAACGTTACCTTACCTTCAGGTGAGTCTGCACTGGCCCACAAATCCTTGACAGTGAGAGGTAGCTCGCCGGATGTGGTTCCCAGCGTTGTATTGGCCCCATTGTCCGCCTGAATAATCGCTACCCGGATGCCGGTCAGCTCTTTGTTTTTTGTTGCGGGTGCCGTGGACAGGGCTTTAAATGAAATGTCAGGGAATTTTTCACCGGGCGAAACGGCTTCACTGCCCGGATTGACCTCAATGGTGTACGATGCCTTACCGACAGGATTGACCGGTGGGATACCATTCTCAGCTAAATCCAGTGTGATAACGCGGCTATTATACGCACGGTCTGCAACCACGAGCGTGTCCGTTGACTTTGACCACTGCACCTGACCTGGCCAGGCATTATTATCCAGCGTATATTCTGCAAAAAGCTCACCCTGCCTGGAAATTGCCAGGATGGAACCGTTGCTTTTCGCCTCGGTTGCCCAAACAAAGCCGGCTGCATCCACATCCAGATGCGACAGCGTCGCTTTGCCGTCAAGCGTGGCAAAATGAACGGCAGGGCCTGAGTCGTTCAGATTTTTTTGCCAGATTGTACCGCGTGTACCGTCCTTAACGGCCAGCCAGGCGATGTGATTGTTGACGGTGAAACTCACGGCTGATGGGACAGGATAAGTGGTGATGCCCGAGGCATCTGTCGCGGTAACAGGAAGAGTGCAAAGCCCGGTTGTGTAGTTCAGAAACCAGAGCTGATTATTCTCTACAAACAATCTGTTGAGCGTTGCCGGACCGGTTTTCAGTGCAATCGTGGTTCTTCTGTCAACGGGGACCGTTGATGCCGTTGTATCAAGTGAAAATAATTCTCCCCCGTTCAGGGGGTTAAGCACCCAGAGTTTTTCACCGTCAATCGCGATACCGGTTACCTGACATGGCGTGGCAGGCCGGAAGAAAACCTCAGCCTTAGCCGAGGTTACATCAGCGGGGGAAATTGTTTTGCCTTTGGTGAAGCGGTAAATCAATCCCTGAGTGAAATCTGATATCCAAAGGACACCCTTGCTATCGATAAGCAAATCCAGAACTGTAGCTCCATTCTTGAAATTTGGCGTCTGTGCATTTGGGACGGTGATGCTGCCCACTTTTTGACCCGTGCTGTCGAACAGCGCCAGGATCGTATCCTGAGTGGAATGTGAGCCTTCGGAGGCCCAGATAAAACCATCCTCTCGTACGCAGATGCCAAGAGATTGTGCTCCCCGTGTTATGCCCAGATTATTCTTTACTGCACCTTTTTTAATGACCATTGGTTTATTCCCTGGTGTTATTTTCTTTAAAATGCGCAATGCGCAATGCGCAATGCGCAAAGCCATTTCCTAATTCCGGACGATGGTTTTTATTAGTTACTGGCCTTAGGCCATTAGTTATGTTTTAACTATATTTAGTTTTAATAAAAAGAATTATGAAAAACATTCAACTCTGTCAATGCAGATAAACGTTATTAAAAAAACTCACAGCATTATCAGGAACTGTATCAATAGATACTGCTGCAGCAAATGCAGCAATAATCAGGTCAATCACGAGACACCGGCATAAATGTCTTTCGAACCCATCAATGGTTCAACACTAAGTGGTAAATTCGCTGACCAGACGCTGTATCCGGGATTAACTACGAAGGTAACCGGGCAATGCGGCACGACTTTTTTTGTAAAAATTGAGTTTATTATTTATTGCGGCAAAGACAGCTCCTGCGTATAGATTAAAATCTCCAGCATATCTGATGAAAATCTTTCAATGAAATTAAATTAACACATCAATCACATAGGATTAAGTAAAACAAACTCATATTACTGTGAGCTTATCTTGAAATTAATAATCAACACGTGAGTTTAGGCTATATCCCATGCTGAAGCTAAACCACTTTATTTACTAATCCCTTAAGAATAATCAACGGACGAGCAGCATTTTGAAATTTAAACTTTGGCATAGCGCAAAGCCTTAAACATTATTTTCATTTAAGATAGTGCATAAAAGTTTATGCTTGGTGTGAATATTTTTTAATTATCACTCTGGAAAATTCGGACTATCAGAAGATTGCAATAACAATCAATAACCTGCAGATCCGCTTCGAAAATGCAGAATTAGCCATTCACTTTTGAGTATTAACCGCCAATGGCCGGACCGGAACTGCGCCTCATGCAGGCCAACCTAACCAACATCCAGCCCATAAACGCATCGCAGGTGCTCACCAGTTGCACCTGCGACAAGTGTTCAGAATCCCGGGGCTACCGCCGCAATAACCTCTGCGCCGCGAAATTTGTCAACGCCAAGATTGCTGACCGTTTTTGGGAGTACGGACGATTTCATGGACTCTCAGGAGATAAGTTATGTATTCCGAAGCGGACCGCCTTCATGCAATCGAGCTTTACTTTAAATACGGCAAAAAGATCGTAGCCGTTTTTCGTGAACTGGGTTATCCCACAGAACGTCATCTCAGACGCTGGATAGAAGCATGGAACGCAGGTGACGGCACTGTAAAGAATGTTAAACGCAAACCACGCTATTCCACCGTGCAAAAACCGGCTGCTGTTGATCATTATCTCACTCACGGGCGCTGTCTGGCCTTCACGTGCCGTGAGCTGGGCTAACCCTGCACCGCAATACTTAACGGCTGGCTGGACGAACTTCTGCCGGGAAAGCGTCGCATCATGAGCAGCACCTCCAATCCTGAAGCGCCCTTTACATCAGAGGTTAAGCATAAAGCCGTAGGCGAGTTGTTTTCCCGTAACAAACCCGCCCGGAAATAGCGCAGCATGTGGGGGTCAGCCGTCAACTGTTGTATAAGTGGAAGGATGTAATTGTTGGTGACGAGGCCTGTCGTTCATGCGGAATCTCAAAACAGCATCCGAAACAGAAGATATCGACACGCTGCGAGATGAGCGTGACAGGCTCAGGCAGGAAATCCAGCAGTTACAGATGGAGTACGATATCCTGAAGAAAGTGGATGAACTGTTAAAAAAAGATCCGGGCATCAGCGTCAGTCCCCTGACAAACAGGGAAAAGACTAAGGTCGCTGATGCCCTCACTGCCGGCTCTGCTGAGCACTTTGGGGCTCGCCCGCAGCAACTATTTTTATCACCGTGCTGCGCTGCAGACAGCTGATAAGCACGCTGTTGTTCGTGTGACCTTGGCGGGTCTCTTCCACGCCAACTTCCGGTGTTAGGGCTACCGCCGCCTGCACGCAATGCTCCGTCATTAAGGCGTCCGGCTCTATGAAAAAGTCGTACGCAGACTGATGCCAGAAAAATCACTTGTTTTGAGCAAAGCACGCCGCCGACGCTATAGCTCGTACTGCGGAGATATCGGCCCGGCCCCTGATAATCTTCTTGCGAGGGACTTTAATGCTGAGCTGCCCAATCAGAAGTGGCTGATCGATATCACGGAGTTCCATCTGCCTGCAGGTAAAGCGTGGCTGTCACCCGTGGTGGACTGCTTTGACGATAACGTGGTGAGCTACTCGGCAGGCACAAGGCCAGACGCAATGCTTGCCAACAGCATGCTTGAAAGTGCAATCGATAAGCTACAACCCAATGAACACCCGATCATACACAGCGATCGTGGCGGGCATTACCGGCGGCCGGGGTGGTTACAGCGAATATCCTCTTCGGGGCTCACACGTTCAATGTCGCGCAAGGGGTGCTCGCCAGATGATGCGGCATGTGAAGGGTTCTTCGGGCGGCTCAAAAACGAAATGTACTATGGACGGAACTGCTCAGGCGTAACGCTTGATGACTTCATGAAGCAGGTTGATGGCTATATACGCTGGTATAATGGTTATCGGATCAAGCTGTCGCTGGGCGCAGTGAGCCCTGAAACGTACCGGCAAAAACTGGGGTTAATATAATCAATCAGTCCAGGAAATCGTCCGCCCCCCCAAGGCTCTTGTCCGAACATGCTGTTGACATGGGACACAGTCTGTTATTTGGATTTCTGCATATTCTTTCTGGAGCCTGGCCTTTTCATTTCCAGCCACTCTTGCGCAAGAATTTCCACCGTCTGTGCCTTTATTCTGCGCTGTTCCAGAACTTTTTCCTTTTTGACAACATCACTGGGATCATTCCCACGAGCAACGAGCTTACGTAACGCCTCCCGATCTGAACGCGCCGCGGCAACGCTGAACTGAGGATAGCCACCGATGGTATAGGTCTGGAGCTTACTGGTGATGGGATGCACATACCTGAGTCGCCATATTTTGCAGCCTGTTCGGGATACGTTTAAAAGCAGCCCGTAACCATCACACAGGCTGTAGTTCTTTTGCTGTGGCCGGGCCTTTCTTAATTCAGTATGGGTAGGCGGTTTGACCGTCATGAATTAATCTCCGTTTAGTCCTGCTCCTGGTCCCTGTTAAGAAGAATGTGAGGATGATTCGGGGATTAAGCAAGCACACTAAAACATGCCAACTCACTGTATTAACCAACTAAAACAGGGAACTAAAGGTTTTTTATATAAGTAAAGAAGCAGACTTAATAGCATATTACGCTACACCCTGCTGGCGTGCACTCAGCATTTGCATCGTATAGCCGGAATTGAAGATAACTTAAGTTGATTAGTGCTCCTTACCGGACAGATCCTGCCATTTCACTTCCGCAGTACGCCCTCAATATAAACCTGAGCGCCCTTCCGCAGATATTCGCCGACCACTTCTGCCAGCATGTTAATAATAACTTCCCGGTGCCATTCGGTCTTCTTCCTCGGCTCACCGGTGGCTTTATCCCGCCAGGTGTCAGAGGTAGCGAGTGACCGGGTTGCCCTCTGGGCTTTAACTCTGTCATAAGCAAGTGAGAATATGAACCCGTCGTTATTTCTTCAGCAGGCTTCCATACATAATTTAGAGGGATTGCTCACAAAGTTCTTTCAGCGAAGCTGCATCCTAATTAATTCAACCCCGCTATGATTTAAACCTGAAAAAATTAAAACTTCTCAAGATTAAAAATACAAAAACCTTATCGGAAAAATAAAATTTATTCAGAAATAATGCAAAGTTAATGCACTTCAGAAAAAATGCACTTTAAATAATTTATTTTAAGGTTAATTTAACCTCTATTTTGTTTATATAATCACACCATGCTGAAGCTTTGTTCAGCTTCAGTTCTTATGTTGGATAGCAGTTAACAAATGAAAAAGGAGCTAAAAATGAAATTGAAGAAAATAACTTTTGAATCAGGCAGTAACAGCGCTGCTGTAGTAAAAGTTATACATACCGCCATGAAGCCTTTTGGATGGGGCTTAGCTAAAGCAAAAACTGCTTTAGATGCCGGAGAAATCGACCACCTTGATCCAAAAACAGCCGAGGAGTTGAAGCCCAGGCTTGAAGATGCAGGTGCTCAAGATGTCAAAATATCAGATGAGGAATAAATTTTCAGGCCTGGAATGAAATAAAAATACTTTAATTTACATTCATATTAAAGGTGAGCCTCAATACGCCCACCTTAATTAACATTGAGTCTTTTTATATTGCATCGTGGTTTCAAGACGGTAAAGATTTATTTCAAATTATTTCAATCACCTGTTTCAGAGGCCTTCTATAACTATTAGTTTCAATTCACAGTCACGTTGAATAATGTAAAACTCTAATTCAACCGACTAGTTTTTGTAGAACAGTTTCATTTTGAACTGTAACACACAGCAAAAGCAGGCCCACGATTTAATCTGACGCTCACGGTTTGCCTGAATCCGCAGTAAATAAGATGAACCTAATACTTTTGGGACAAGAAGCCCGCAGACTCAGACCACCGCAGGAAAAATCATGATCATTCAGGATGAGATGGAAACCGGCATGTCGCTGCCTCACATTTTCCGCCTGAAGGTATTCCATCCAGCCTGTTATTAATCATTAAAGTTGTCTGACCGACATTGCGGAAAACGAATTAGTCGGCCCTACGTCAGAACTGGCCTCAGCCGTAAAGCAAATTAGGGGGGAATAAGCGAGACCGTTCAAATTTTGTCACGTCTGACACTTTCATGCGCGCAATTTAACTTTATTACTAAATATCAGCTCCCATTGACATCCTTTCTGCGGGCAAACCTGCACTCAGCTCCTCCTGCACACCGCAAAACGCATTACGCGTCAATAACTATACCACTCGTCGGTATAGACTAACGGGCAAGACAAAGGTGATCGCCGGAAAAGGCTTGTTCAACATGCTAATTTATAGTGCCTTCCGCCGGGCTCACAGCACAGCATTCGCACTGGCTGGCCTTACACCCTCCTTACGTACGTATCTGGTGTTTCTCCCCCAGCTTCAGCAACGTCCCAGCAGCCAGCGTCCAATGCACCGTCAGCCCTGAAAATGCAAATACCACCTTGTGCCTTTCTTTGCGCGAGTTAATAAGCGACCCTGAAAGGGCATTAAAAATATCAAACGTAAATACGCCCCGCTTCCCTAATCCGCCTTCTAGCGAAGCGAGCTTCGGACCCGGTCCGCAGAAATAAAATCGCGCACGGTTACAGATCAATCTTTCATCAAAAAGCGCAGCGGCAATAACTCCATTATGCTGGTAATGCTTACCTGGACGTCAGTAACGAATGGATTATTGTAGACTTTAACGACGTTAATCTCAGGAAGTCGCTATGACAACAATGGATAGCGTGCTTCAGGCTGTTACAGTTACCTTGGTGCAACCACAGCGAGGGTCCTTCCAGCGTCACATCCAGAGAGCTCAGATAACTGAAAAACAGTGTGATACCTATCCCTCCGGCTATCATTACCACAAGAGATCGCTAAAGCGCTCCGGATGTCGCTTTCAAATCTGCATGAGCGGCTTCTGAGAGGTCGTCAGTTACGAACTGACGCTTCTTTAAAGAAGATGACGCTCGTAAGATGACGCATAACCGCAATAAAACCAGCTAGCGGGCACCCGGCAACGAACGGTTATCGTCGCCTTACAGGGCATAACATTCTGGCTCTGAATGAACAAAAGTCCGGGTCAACTTTAAACGTATAGTACGCGTAAACAACTTGCTGATGACAGGTCATGAACATCAGAAGCACCTTAGTACTGGAAACGTCATTACACTCAAGCTGAATACGCACTGGTGCTCAAATGGCTTATGAAGCCAGATGTAGGATTTTCTGACTGTGAGCGTTGGAAAACGCTTTGAAAGTATGCTTCCCACGCCGTTGAATGACTGATCAATAATGGCAGCTGCTGCATAGGGGGCTCATCGAGAGCGTTAGCAGACTTGCTGGGAATCATCGTATGCACGGCACCGTTACGCAGTCGGGGGAGAGATAGCATAGCGGAGTCGTTCGTGAAAACGTTCAGTCGTTACCACATGTTTGTAAAAACTCTGCCGGGTGCCATTACCACAATAGAAAAACGGGCGAATGGATGGAGGACTATAATGACTGGCACACTCTTAAGTACTGGAAATGCAGTCACCGGAAGTAGAGATGTTCGCTGCTGGCTATAAATTAATTGCGTCCGTATTAATGGGAGCAACTCCAGGAAAGATGGAAGGTGTACTGAAAACAACTCGTCAAATCAGTATAGAGTGCTCTCCGTGTATACAAGCGGAGCAGACCTTTTTGCTGTTTATCAGAATGTTTAGGTTTGTTACTTTTTATGGAAAGAATACGGGCGATAGCGGATGACATTAATATAGTAACAAAAGCTTTATGACAATATCGAAGCAAACCCTGAGTCTGTTCCTTTTAATTAGGAAGCAAAAGCAAAGGACATGAATAAATTTAGACCTGATATTCCACGCTCTTGAAGGCAGCATGGGTCTTTGTGATGATAGTTAAGACATCGGGGTTGTGAAAAGCAATCCCATCTTCTGATACACGATAGAGTACATAAAAGACCTATAGACCAGGGAATAAGCTCACAACTCCTTAAGGTCCAAAACATATTCGCACCCAATTTAATTAACTTATGTCTTTTTCAGTTATGGCGACTGGCAATCGCCATCAACCATAAAGTAACAGCCTGCACGATTACAATGAACCCGATGACAATTAAGGTTTTCACTGTTTACTCCTTACAAAAATTCCACATTACGATGCTCCCAGCAAACTAGTGCCTGTCACCATCCCCAAAAAGTAGCTGCCAGCAGTGCAACAATCATTACAATCTCAAATAAAATTTTCATCTAACCCCACTGAATATCACCACTATCAGACGCTTCTGAGTAATCAACAGGCCATGTTCTCGATCTGCACGAAATTTATGCGATTTCCTGATCCAATGACTCACAGCACAGAATGTACAAGAAATTTGATTTTTAGGAATTGAGGTAGATCATCGCTAAACCAGCAACTTCAAATGAACTTGACCAGTTGAACATTTGCATTAAATATGCAACCACTAGCCCGTCCTACGCCGATATCAATGGTAGTACACATCCCATAAGCAACTTCTGACTGTTTCATTCGGGTTCAAGTGAGCGGCGAACGTTTACGACTTTGAAAACCACTATAAAATCACTCTGATATACCCCCTTGTCTTACACCAAATCTATCTTTGCTCATAACCAAAGATATTAACCAGCTTTTTAAGATGGTTAACACTGTTGAAGCAGAAAGTTTCACAACAGGCTAAATTTTAGATTGAAGTTGATTGATTACATATTACTAACAAGCAACAATTGATTTCAAAAATTTAATATATAAAGTAAAATATAGTTTACGCTAAACAGCGTCCGCCATTTTCATGAAAAAATTTCCCTTTGCCTCGCTCAACAATCAAAAGTGCGGATACATAATAATTTTCTATTCTCTTTATGTGTAACTTTAGCATCATCACCATCTTTAGATTTACACGGTTCACTAAAATACTCTTACGCCTTACCCGTGTTGGGTTGATGGTAACTCTTAATCTGAAGCATCAAATTAACATCAACGAATGGGTTACAAGGCTGAAAGTGCAACTAACGGCTGATAAGTTGAGTACCTGTTGGGTCAGCTGAATTTCACTAAGAAGGAGTCCGCCTGAGATAACGGAGATTTAAGCATGGACGCCAGTCTGATGGCATCAATCTTATACCGGAATTATAAATGGCTTCTACATAAAACACCATTCTGTCCGGTAAGTGATTTGTATAAGTTTAGCGAATAGTCAGATTGTATGACAAAGCTGGGTTCGCTTAAGGCAATCGACTATTCAGTAGTCGCTTATTAAAATTTTAGACAATAAATATTTAATTCAGAGAAAATACCGCATCAATCTACTTGAAAATAGAAAAGTGAAGAAGATATAGTTTTAACATCAAAGATAAAGCGTTATGATTCTGTACACTTCACCGCTTATGGGGTGCCGAATTTAGCTCAGCAGGTGATTTTCCACGCTTGATAGTCACCTGCTTAATTATTTTAGCCAGGTGGAACATTTTCTGTATCAGAAAGAAATCAGCCCCCTGTGCGACCAACCATTTTGTGATATACCAGATGTTCTGCTGGAAACACGGAGCGACCAGTCTCATGAATTTCCTGCACATTGAGGAAGCGAAAATAGAGCCTGCATCCTGCAGGCGAAAACCAGCTGAGAGAAAATCATCTCTATATAACACAGTAGAATACCAAACACAGCCCAGATACAATCTCATAGTATTTTAAATTTTACCAATAACTATGGCACATGACTCTCTTTTACGGATTTTCCTTAAGGCGTGATAGTTATATCACTGGAACTGAATCAACATGTGCGGCCCTTAAATTTTTATGTCTCGATGCAGATCAATTGTCTAATGGTGTAATATTATAAATCTCAGAAGGTCTCCATCACTAAACATGCTGGATTTTACAATCTATGACCACGATCAATTTATTAAAATATTGTTAATATATTATACTGTATAAGTGGGTCGTTAGCTCAGTCGGTAGAGCTGTTGACTCTTAATCAATCGGTCGCAGGTTCGAATCCTGCACGACCCACCATAGCTCTTATAGTACAATAGTTATCATCTCTGCCTTCCAGGCTGGTGATGTCGGTTAGATTGTCTCAATCCGCGCAAGTACTTTATTATCATTTTATATTCAGATTATTTATGAATCATACGTAAAGTCACTCATTCTCCTCCCTGCCACGGAGTAATTTAGCCAATGGCTAGACTGGCCCCATAGATCATCAAACACATCGCCTCTCTTAAAATAAGAGGTAGTCTTGGAACTATGCAACAGACTATGGAACCCGGTATGACCGTGTCTCATATCGCTCGCCTGCATGGCCTCAATGCTAATCAGATCTTCAAATAGCGCAAGCATATGAAGACGGCTCGCGGGCGGCTGTTACATTAAGCGAGGTAGTGGTGCCGGCTTCCGAGCTCGCTGCCCCCAATAAGCAAATCCGTGAGCTCCAGCGCCTTCTGGGCAAAAAGACGATGGAAGCAGGGATCCTTAAATAGGCCGTGGAGTTCAGTTGGACAAAAAAATGGATTGCGCATGCACCCTTGTTGCCCGGGGACGACGACTTACCGACGTCTGCCGGAGTATGGGTGTGTCGCGTGCGCAACTGAGCATACGGTTCGCCGGCCATCTGACTGACAGGATCACAGACGGCAGCCCCGTTCTGACGATACCACCGTATTGTCCCGGATAAACATGGCGGTGGCTGACCTGCCGACGTAGGGTTATCGCCGTGTGTGGGCGCGGCTGCGACGGGAGTCAGAGCGGGACGGCCTGCCTGTGGTTAATGCGAAGCGGGTATATCGCTTTATGAGAACACATCATCTGGTACCTGAACGTAAACCCGCTGATCCTTGACGTAAGCGGGCCCATAAGGGGCGCGTAGCAGTAGCTTGAAGTGACCGCCGCTGGTGCTAAGATGGCTTTGTTAAAGGATGTCATGCCGGGTGCGGTGGAAAAACGCGTCGGGAGGCAGTTGCTTACAGAGCCGCTGGAGTGGCTGACGGATATCGGTTCAGCCTGCAGTGCTCATGAAATACAGGCGTTCGCCCGGTTGCCGGGACTGGAGCCTTACACGACAGCAGTGCGAAGCCCGGAAAGCAACGGCATAGCAGAAAGCTGCCTGAAGACGATAAAAGTAGCTACATCAGTATCATGCCGAAACCGGACAGCTAGGCAGCGGTAATGGATCTGGCGGTGGCGTTCAGTCATTACAACGAACATCATCCGCATATTGCACTGGGATAACGCTCACCAAGGGAATCTATACTCAGTAATTTTCGCAACCGTAAGAGAGAAAAAACGTCAGAATATAGGGTTAAATCCCAATATTTATTCACGACCAGCGGAATCTATGTTTTATGGATGACTGTTCCGGTACGTTATATAGTGGCACGCTAAATCTGGCTGCCTGAAATAAGTAATATCATTGGCTCTTGGTTAGAACAGGTGACATCAAGACTGGATGTATCACACGCAATTCTGTATCAGAGTTTCACCTCAAACTGACCAACCTGTGCCTGGAAACATATTTAGATGCCTGATAGTCAGGGGCGCCGGTTTGCTGCCACCCATCTTAATATAGGGTATTTTTCCACCTGGTTAAGCCCACAGCGATCAACTAAAGTTTAAAGGTAATAGCTTCTCACCTATCGTATTAATGGGGGTAAATCTATGGCCAAACATAATTACAGAGGTGGTGCAGGTAATTTTGCCAACAACCCTGAACGTGCTAAAGAAGCGGGTAAAGCAGGGGGCAAAGTCAGTGGTGGTAACTTCAAATACGACCCTCAAAGAGCTGTGGAAGCAGGCCGTAAAGGAGGCAAAATTAGCCGCCGCCCTCCAGCGACCTCTGATTAGCGTCACTTTGAATTGAGTTTACCATGGATGGCTTAAATGGGCAGTTTACCGGTAGTGGCATTTCCTTATGATATGTTTCTTCATTTTGACGCATCTAAATATATTCATCATTCTTCGAGTGATTTTAGTTCCTTCTGATAGCGACATTGCTCATATTAAATTTTCAGGAAAATAATAAGAAACACACAGCTTTTCAGCTCACTGTAAGTGGGCTTTTTCTAATTTAAACGCGCTAATTCATATCCTTCCCGACAGATATTGGTGCGTAAGCGCTCCAATTAGGAGCTCTTGCAGGATAGCTCTGTCTTAATGGCAATTGTGTTCCTTTTTTTGGTAACGGGCACTGAACAGACAGGCTATTTTCTCATGGCATACAACCATAGCTGGCGCATTACTGCCCGGTTTAGGCTTGGTAGTATCGTCAAAACTTGGTCGCCGAGCGAGTGCTGCCTGAACTCGGGCTGAAGGTTCATTTCAAATCATAATGATGATCATCGCGTGAATTTTGCTGTTTTCACTGATGACTATTTGAATATATATCCGATGTCGCTGAAAAATTGATCGGGTTGACATAGATGTTGCTACTTTATACATGTATTTACTAATTTCATGTAACGATGTTAAGCTGCGATTACTTTGCCCCCATACTCTGGCAAAGACGCTGAAGTTCTGTGAATGTTGTACTAATCTTCCCCATGAGTTGAAAATTTTCCGGATTAATAGCATAGCCGACAGTATCCGATACTTTATAAACATCTATTCCGATGTGTGACGCGTTATTGTGGTTTATGCTGCCCTCCGTGATGGAAATAACGGGGGTGTCACAACAGCCAACCTATACGGCTCTGGCAACAATGTAAACCCGCGTTATATATCCCGCGCTGGCCAGCACCTTACTCACGGAAATTGACACCGCCTTACATAAAAAATTTTGATGAGCAGTCAATAAGGCGTCTCAATTAGGGTGCTCCGCCGTGACCCACCAGATATCACCCAACGTTAACACTATAAAACCGTTATGTAGACACCGGATTAATTTGCAAGCAATTTTAGCTGCGATGGTGCGCTTATTTCATTGACCGGCAATACCTCGAGCAACAGCAAAAGCCGAATTAGCCGGAAAACCGTGCCTTGTACCCCCACCCTGGAGGGCTATGCTTACGGCGTATCGCGTAAAATAAGCTTTACTGCCATTTCAAAGGGGGGCCACAACGCATCTGGGTGAGCAGACCAGAAAGGCGGAATCATATTGTCGTCAGGCACTTAATCTTCTGGGCCCAGTCTTCAATTACTCTCCACGCCTGTAGCTGTTGAAAGAACCCGCTGCTATGCATATTTCTTAAAGCTCTCTTCATTGCATCCAACTGAAAGGTAAATCATTATTTCACCCGGCTGAGACTATATTGCAAAATTCATTTCATCGAACCATTTGCAGCAATCAGCCAGTGCAGAAATGGTGTATTGGCATCCATCATGCGAAACCATCCTGCGCGTGACAGTAACGAATCCACCGCGGAGATCTCAGCTGTTATACGTACGCCCAGCACGTTTACCTGTGCTCCCTTTTCGTCAAAACCCTTATCAAGATCGAATTTTCTGATAAAAAGTCCCGGTACTTTTGGGCTCAGCTTGACAGCACGGCGACCTTCCCATTCTGATTCGGTCAAAATTCCGTAATTAATTCCAGTGAGGGAAATGGCATGTATGATGTGCTGTAGGCGGAAGAGGTCATTCTGTTCCAGCAAATCGCCACTGCTGGCGCGCCAGAGATACTCGAGCTTTCCAGGAAGGTCAGCCCTTAGCCCTTTCTCACGGCCTTCTTTCAATAACCAGCGGATGTCATTAGCCAGCTCGCGTCGGAACAGGCGTTTCTTTTCAGCTGTTGCCAACCATCTACATAGAAAGAGATTTTCCTGTGCTGAAGAACTAACGGTGCCTGCACGGCGTGCAAGATTTAGTGCGATGAGTCCGCACCATGCAAGGTGATCCACATAAAGATTGGAGGTATCCATCGGTATTCTATCAGGTTTATCTATGAGCCATTGCCATTAGTTTACCGTATATCATAAATATACTCAGTTTGAAAATCCAGACCAGGGTCGAGAGATCATAAACTTGCATTCTACCTGTGTGATTCGTTGTGAATTACAATTTTTCATTACAGGAATAGTTATTCGGTCAAGTTCGTAATTATTACTTAAAATTGATTTCAGTTATATGACCATTTGAAATGGTGTCATTTCTAAAACCGGTCTACGCATACCACCGGATGTAGTAGTTTAAGACAGGTAAATTCTGATGCCTGTTTCACGAGCCAGCTGCATCACGCTTAACGGGGCTATAGCCTTTATTTCAGGTTATCCTGCGTCTTTGCTGCCCACGCAGCAGTGAGACGGCACTGTTTATGAATAGAGGGGATAACCACTTCTCTTCTTCAATACAGGATGCGCTGCAATCACTCGGTACTAAATGGATTATCGCCATCTTTTCATTTCTATATGGGTCACGAAACCCCAGGGCTGGTGAGGCTCTTCGCCACATCCGTTCTGCTGATGGTCCCCAACGATGAAGAGTTCCTGAGCCCAATAACGTCGAGTTATGCATCTGAATTTTTTATAAATGGTTCACCACCCAACGCAGACGCTGATTAACACAATCTTCGTGATTATTTATTGGTTCAGGGAGCAATGCGCAGATATGTTCAAAGGGCCAGCGAGGCTAAGGGGGTTTCTGGCAAAGTGCGCACCCATTCGAGGGCCATGAGCAGCGATTCTGGTGTTAGATTGAAAATGTCGCACTTTCAGTGCAGGCAAAGTGCTCAATAAAAAACCCCAGTCAGCATCCTCGCTCAGCCTAAATGGTTGTTCACGATGGGCCAGAATATGCAGATTAAGACCACTATTTTTCAACGTTCTTTGATCTGAATTGATAATTCAGCGGTAATTAATGTGAAACTCCGAAAATTAACATTATTATTAATGTTAGTAAGCGATGTTTGGTTGATCAATTCATTGATACAGAGGCCTGAAATGAACGAGATGAAACCCAAAGGCGGCGCAGGTAATTTTGCTAACGATCCTGAACGTGCCAGAGAAGCGGGAAAAATGGGGGGGCGGCTTAGTGGAGGCAACTTTAGAAATAATCCTGAACGCGCCGTAGAGGCGGGGAGAAAAGGAGGATTGATTAGCCGACGGCGTGCTAAATTGCCGGGAAACAGACCGGACGAATAACGTGCGACTGGGCCATCAAATATAAAGCGCCCACCTTCCTTAAAGCAGGTATATAGCTGTCTTCATGTCAACATAACGTTAAGGTGCGCGTTAATTAGTTTTTTAATAAAAACATTGATTATCTTACACGGTCTACGCTAGAGCTGAAAGTTGTTTGACACCTAATACACTGTTCGGGCGGAGCATCAGTCACCGGCGCCCGCCCCAGTCGTTTTCAACGGCATCTGAGCTGATAGTAACGCTATAAGCCCGATATTGCCGCTTTCTCAGGCAGGACCTTGCGACTTTTGTGCGCATGCATCCGCCCACAAACCGTCACCGAAGAGAGTTTCGGCCAGCGGGTGAGCAACGATATGTACCCGCTGTGGAGAAAGAAAAGCTTAATTCATCCTTATCAGACGCAGACCGCTGGAATACAGCAAAGCAGCCTGTCTGAAATCACTTTTCAGTTGAAGGCTGAAGGTCAACAGAAACGTAAAGTGCTGGTTAAACCTATACGCCCAAAATAGTACCCACCGTAATGGTTTCGGGCACATGGTTTACCGGGATAGTTGCAGGCGACAATGAGGACAGCGCGCCGTCAGACCCTACTTTAAACTGTGAAATGAAATTGCCCTTGGTATGTGTGACATACACAAATGTCCCATCGGGGTGCATTGCGATACTATTTGGTTCTTCCTCTACGCTAATAAAAGAGTGTTTCAAAGGAGTCATTGAGCCATCTGGCCCCAGTGAATATTGAGATATAGTGCCTGAACCGAAGTTAGTCACGTAGGCAAACTTACCCGAAGGCACAATGGCGATGTCAGCAGGAGATTGTCCGGTAGCAACAGGACTAGGCGAACTGCTGAGCTGACCATCTTTTCCTATCGAATAATGCGATACGGTTGCGTCGCCGGCGTTGACCACATAAAGATGCTGCCCCAATGGATGAAGAACTGCCGCCGTAGGGTTTGCACCGGTGTTAACATAGCTTGGCGAAAGAGGCGTGGGGCGCCCTGCGCCATCACGACGAAATTGTGACAGGGAATTATCTTCATAATTTATTGTATACAGATACTTACCTATAGGTTCAGCAATGACAGTCACAGGATAATCCTGTGTCCTGACCTGTGAACTGATCAACACCAGGTGGCCATCAGTATCAACCTGGTATGACACCAGTGCATTATCAGATGGGCTAACGACATAGGCATATTTTCCGCCTTCGCCTATTGTCATCGCGCAGGATTCTTTACCGGGATGAACTTTATAATCGTCGGACTGCAGCACGCCCTGGGCGTTCAGGCTATATAAAGTTAGAGCACCTTCAAGGTGTGTTTTTGGGCGATCATTCATTACATAAGCATGCTTCCCACCAGGTAGTAATGTTAATGAAACAGGAAGCTCAGCGCTCACTTCTGGTTGTGGCATTGCCTGTAAAATACCGTTGCCGTTTACTTTATATTGATAAATGATATTGGCGTTTTTACTCGTTACATATGCGCAAAGTTGTGGCATTCAGTCTTCCTTATTATGCGAGCTAATCACAGGTTTGATATTCATAAACCCATTTCATGTTAAACGCGACGCGACAAAAAAGTTATAATATTATATTTCCCTGCAAGAGTGCTTTGCAGACGCCCTATCACTACAGGTAATTAACTAAATTGCAATTTTTTATATTAATACACCTGTTCCTTACTTGAATACAATCTGATTTCAGGCTGACTAAAAAATCAGAAACACCTTAAATGGGAATGGAAGGGGGCAAATGAAAGGACGTTTCAAACCGGTATATTTATTAATACTCACGCAATGGTCAAAAAAACAAAATGGAAGGCGCTAAAAAAAGCCCTGCGCACGAAAACAGGGCATAAAGCAGTAATTAATACTGCGTCGACTTGGTTGAGAGGTCAATCTCGAGCCCGGCCATACGGCCTGTTGCATTTATATAGTTCCCATAAATCACTTTGAATTCTTTGACGCAGATCATATTAACACCCATCTTTAATTTTGACAGTAAATTAAATGCATTCACCAGCCCCCTTGATATAACCTTCGTGGGTACTTGCAGGTGTAAACTCGCAAATCAACCATGATTCCAGCATGCAACCAAATATGTCTTACTGATGTGGAAAAGAGGCAAAAAGGTTTACAGGTAATTAAAAAGCAGGAACTGCAGTGGCAGTTGTCAAATTGAAAATCATCATTAATTGATTGAATGCTGGTTCAAAGAACGACTCCATCTGAAGCAGTCTGAACTAAACAAATGCGGCAGCGCCATAAACGCTTCCAGGCAAATATCAGGACCGTTTAGCCACCGAATGATTTAAAACGCTAATATTGCCATCGCTTGCTAAAAATTAAGGGAAATGAGCATATCATTGGTTGGTGGAATCAGCTTGGGTAGTTTTCTTTACGCCGTTCTGAATGCAGCACGCGAATTATAATTCGCAGAATTAAGCCCATTACAAATATCCAGGGCCATGTGATGGATGCGTCCAATGTCTGAGATAGTCAGTGCCATACTTCTGCTGACTGCATCAGTTCAGGGGAACATAATAAGGACTGGCTAAACGTCATTGATAATCCCCCTTCCGGTTTCATGTAAGTGTCAGTCGAATGTATTTATTAAACTGCTCCCTGTGCCAGAAAATATCACCGTTGATATAACGGATACGTTTCGCATCAACAACCTGTAGCGGATTCATTTATCGTAACGGAAACCGGGTTCAGCAATGGGCTTAACGGGAAATTATTGCTGAGTAAACTTAACCACACCCCTTACAATTGTTGCAGGAAGAATTTTTACTCATAGCGCTCACATTTTCAACACAAAATCTAAATGAGGATTTTCTCAAAACAGCAATAATAAGAAGATTCAAAATTATAATGGCGCTTATCCATTCCACACTGTATAGCGGATGCGTCGGGAGGGTTCCAGACTGAAAAATGAGTGTTGAAGCTGAAAATGCCAGTAACGTCCCCCAGCATAATGAAAAGAACATCCAGAATCGCCCCGCCTCTTTAGCCAGTGCACCCATTACAGAGGCACAAGGCACATAGAGAAGAACGAAAATAAGATAACTGTACGCTCCGAGCACACTACCAAACATCACATGCATCTCACCCATAGTTTTACCGCCCACACTGCTATCGTCACGCCCGGCACCCACGGGGTTAAGCAATGATTTGAGTGAAAATACACTTTGAAGATTTTGCCAGGTTTCTCGAAAAGCCTGCTGGCCCCAATTCGATGCGGGATCGGTTAACTTCGCGTCTTCCGTATTCTGCTCCCGTGCATAAAGCACGTTGAGTGTGCCTATAACACTCTCTTTTGCCATTGCTCCGGTGACAAGTCCAACCGCCGCAGGCCAGTTATCAGCCCTCACTCCCATAGGTGCAAGTAATGGCGTCACCTTGCGACTGATACTGGCAAGCGCTGACTGGCTGATGTTTCCTGCAAGGCCGCCGTGAATATTTAACGCAGATAATGCACTTATTAGAAAACTAGCTGCAATAATAACCTGACCTGCTTTCAACATAAAAGCACGTAGCCGGAACCATGTTTGCAGTATTAGATTTCTGAGAACAGGCCTGTGCCAGGTGGGGATTTCCATGATGAATGGCAACCCCTCCCCCTTAAGTACAGTCGAACGAAGCAGCAGCGCTGTTGCCAGTGCAGCGATGATGCCCGTCAGATAAAGTGAAAACACCAGCAGGGCACCATAATGTCCAAAGAATGCGCCTGAGAAAACCGCGAATATGGCCAGCCGTGCTCCGCATGGCATAAAAGGCGCCATCATCATTGTCAGTAATCTGTCACGATGCGTCTCAAGTGTACGGGTTCCCATAACGGCTGGAACGTTACAGCCAAAACCCACGATGAGAGGGACGAAAGATTTACCAGGCAGCCCCAGCAGTCTCATAAAGCGATCGACCACAAAGGCTGCCCTTGCCATGTAGCCAGTCTCTTCCAGCAGCGATAAAAAGAAAAACATAACGGCAATCTGAGGGATCAGTGTTAATACAGCAGTTACACCACCACCAATCCCCTCCACCGTAAGCATCCTGAGCCAGCCGGGGCTGACCAGGGTTGCGTTAGCCCAGACCATTCCCTGTATAAGTAGCGGGGAAAGCGTTAGCGTAAATAATGGCTGAAGGGCTCCCCCCACGTTGATAGAGAAGAAAAACATGAGGTACATGACGAACAAAAAGACAGGCAAGCCCAACCAGCGATTGAGCACAATTTTATCGAGCCTAGACGATGGTTCCGGTCGCATCTCATTACTTTTAATGCAGATATCTGAATGAAGAGAACTTGCCGCTTGATGCACGGCACCAAAATCATAAATATCCTGACAACCCGTTCCCTTTCGGAATGATAACGATTGATCTGCTGATACTGAACCGGCCAGTTGTACAATGGATGACTTCAACGCCCTCAGGCCTTCTGCGGCCGCTGCATTGAACTCAATAACATCACACCCCAGCCGTGCAGACAGAAGAGCAGCATCTGGGCATTCCCCCTTCTCCCTTGCAATATCACACATATTTAAAACCACTATGAGGGGCACACCAATGCGTCTTAGTTGAAGCGTCAGGCTTAGGTTTCGCTGCAGACTGGATGCATCCAGAACATTGATGATTAAATCCGCTTTACCCGCCAGCAGGTATTCACAGGTCACTTGTTCATCAATAGACAGTGCATCATTTTCTGCCTCTATAGCGTAAATCCCCGGCAAGTCTGTCAGGGAGAAATCTCCCTCACCCACTATAAACCGTCCTTCCTTACGCTCTACAGTGACTCCGGGCCAGTTACCCGTGCGCTGACGCATCCCCGTAAGGAGGTTAAAGATTGTTGTTTTGCCTGTGTTGGGGTTACCTAAGAGCGCAATATTCAACATGCTCCCCCCCTCGACCCATGAGATGAAGGCTCAACTTCAAGAAATGCCACATCACTGCGGCGTATCATGTAGCTTATGCCAGCCACTTTCAGCTCCAGAGGATCCCCGAGCGGAGCGGCACGAACAAAGCTGACAACCGTTCCGGGGGTTATTCCGAGGATGGTTAACCGTCTCGCGAAAGATGACGTAATACTGCGATGATAACCCGTAATACGATAAAACTGACCGACCGATATAGGCATCTTCATAACCTTTCACTAAGCAAGTGGTAAGAGTATGCAATTGCAAATAACTCTTATTATTGATCTTGATTCGTAATTATTCCGATCTGATCCACTCGTTGAGGTTTGTTGAAGGAAAGTTTAGATTTAGCAATCTGAAGATGCGTCTTAAACGTCTGGTGGCAGAAATAGTATAAGAGGTAGCGCTATATCTGGTGAGCTGGCCTTAGGGGCCGACGCAAACAGGCCAATGGTTCTAACATATCTTAAAGGAGGCGAACAAATAAAAGCTCACTAAGCGATAGTGCAGGCATGAAGTTTAGCGAAGAATAGCCAGTGCGGGTTGCTTTTCCTTTATCAGTGCACAGTTCAACGTCACCTGGTGTTGCTGGATCTCAGTTAACTCACCCTCAATAAAATCACATGACAATAGGTTATCGGGCCAGTAATGACGCGAGGAATAGACATTTACATTGATATAAACGGTGCCCCTCAGCCAGCTCAGACGTTCTTTATTAAGATGGGGGGGCATCAGTGCTAACTGCCCCCCCCAGGCTGGCAAATAAACATATTCACTGCCCAATTCAATCTGCCCAACTTCTTCAGCAGATACCCTTCTCTTCGAAGCAGGCCAGCCATACCAGCTTGCAGCAATTTCGACACTCTCGTTGCCCGACGTGAGTGTTTCAATAGCGGCTGGCGATAGAACTACCTCAATATTGAGCGGCTTAAGGTTGCGCAAAGGCTCTGGATGAGTTGATGCCTGCGCCCTCACCATCATTAAAAAGAATAAAGATACACTGCAAATTAACTTACTACTTTTTATAGCCTTCATTTTAAATCCTGTACACGTTCAATGCCTTGCTGAGCTTTGTTTTTAATCGGAAGAACTGTCTCCAAGACCCGATAAAATGAAATCCGTTATCATTTGAAAGAAATTACGTTAAAGTTAACAAAACATCCAGACTGCATAAGATACTCAACCCCTCCAACAATCGATAACATATACCACCCAACTCCTTAACTTTATAATAAAGTAATTTTATGAAAAGTTAAATTAAAACAATTTTATATCTAACCATATTCATGGTCACGAAAAAAATCAACAGATATTAAACGAAACGATATTAAACCTGGAGATATTCAGCAGATTAAGAATTATAATACACATGAAAAAGAGAAGATCTGAAATACTTCAGAACAGTCCATATGATACCACTGTCGCGCTCTCTTTAACGCTGCTTTATCATGCTACACTAAGGTAGTTAAAATGAAACTTACTGGTTTTACCTGTCTGCTTACATTATCATTGAGCTTTATTAATGCTCACGCTGCTCCAGCACATGATATCACTTCATTTATCTCCGATTTTCATCGATACAAACTCGGCGAGCTCGCACCCGACATCTACTTTACTCGGGAATATACAATTAAAGAATGGTGGATACGGCATTTGCCAAAACCTGAGTCCAAAGAGCACTGGACATACATGGGAGAAAACTACGTTTTACTTGACGATCAAAGTCATAAAATACTGAAAGTCCTGCCCAGTGATATATTTTTCAAACATACAGATTAAATACGCGCCAGATAAATCAGCAAACTTGCGGGCCCCATTTGTCCAATGTTTATAGTGCCAGTACCATAACGTCTTGGTTACAACATCAAAAAACGATTTCCTGACCTGAGGATAATAGCGGTGTATTTAGCGATGATTCAAACCGCAATTTTCAGGTCAGCGCCTAACAGCAATTCTTCCCAATGTCTGGCTTTGTGGCGGCACAACAGCATTCATTAATCTAAGGCAGTGAAGTGGCAAAACTGGCGCAGCAAAAGACTACCTTCATAGCAAGTTCAGCGTGACAATATTAGCAGCTGCAACTTTAAGCGTGACAACGTAACAAATCTCTCAGCGTTTAAACTTTCCGAAGTATGACATTCGCCCTACCCAGATGCATCATATTATCAGTTACCACGTTAATGACGATGATGCCTACTCCTGATTTTATTGAAAGCGACTCTCAAGATAAACAAAAGACTCCCTACGAGGATAGTGAGACTGGAGACCATCACAATCAGAATGTGAGTGAGCGGTAGATGGCTGTCCGCCTGCATTAAAAGAGCAGAAACATGTTGCAATGCATGAATAGCCAGAGCTAATAAAATCAGCCAGGAGAGGAAGGAAAGCCATTCGAGTGTCTTTATAAATGAACATTTCATAAGAGGCCTACTCATTGATTAAGCGGCCTTCAGTTTCCTCTCAGGAGAAATGAAATCAATCATTATCATGCATAATCGGGCCAGTTTTAATCACAAATGGGTTGAACTGGTTTGAAATTCCCTGATGAGCTCTAAATGATAAACGCAAAGGCTTTATTAAATTCAAGTAATGCTTTGATCTATGATGCTTTTATTCTGACCTCCTATATATTGACGGTATCGCATTTAATTTTAACTTTAATCATTCACAAAAACCGTAAAGACATTATAATTAATCTTTTCGTAAAGATCCGAAAGGATTCGCATCCAACGTACGATACCCCTATAAAATGTGTCATGGTAGGCTCCGGAAGAGTAATCCTTCGCTCTGAGCGTTATGCCCCTCATTTATGATTAACGTGTTTTCACAACTTTCCGGATGGCTACCCATACAATTCTGTACTGAGCTTCTGCAGGTTCTCCTGCCACCAGCGCGCATATCTGGAACTGTGACCATGCCAGCCTGCCCATGTCATGTCTGTGCCCTGTGAGCCTTCTACAGATAACGTTATAAGTTCTTCTTTTTTTATTAATTCCTTAGCACACTGCAACGGTATTACACCAATTCCGCAGCCTCCTAATATCAAATCCAGCTGCATGGCGGTATCATTTACCATTATTTTCCCGGCGGGGTTCATAAATGTATTCGTGAACGGGTCAGCATGTGGCGATTTTTCATTAGAAATGAGTATGCATGCCTCAAGCGGATTTTTATTATCAACGGAACGGCTTACTCGTTCCCAGTAAGTCGGGTTAGCACAACAGACATACTTATTTATATACATCAACACGTTAGTTGCGGGAACATTTGCCGGGGCAGGCATCGGTGAAAAAACGATATCGATTTCTCCTTCACACAAAGTTTCCCATTCTTTTCCATCCGGAAACTTCCTCACCTCAACCTTTAATCCCGTATTTTCACTCATAAAAACCTTGAGAAGTCTGGGTATAAAATTCAATGATAGATTATCGCTCAGCCCTATCCGTAAAACATGATGGTTGTGTTTCCCTATGCACAGTCGATCTTCAAGATTATCAATAGCATTAAGTATACTTATCCCCTCAGAAGCAATAAGTTGGCCTGTCTTAGACAGTTCAACAAAGGGCCCGTTTCTTTTGAAGAGTTTAACACCCAGCATCTTTTCAACGTTAGATACGCGGTAGGAAATTGCAGACGGTGTCCTGTGCATTTTTTCTGCCGCATTTGAAAAAGACCCTGAATCTTTGATCAAGTTTACAAGCTGTATAACATCCAGTGATAGTTTAGACATCTTGCTCTTCCTATTCTGATATCTCTTAAGCTTCGATAGCCTCAACACCTTCATAAAAGTGGCTACCCGTTGCTTAAGCATGCCTCATGTTAATTGGAAACAATCTTTGTTTAACTATGTGACGATTCACCTTAATAACATTAGAAGAATTTTGTTCTGAATATTAGCCCTGATGTCAGAAAGTAATTGCTAAATATCTTAATTCAAGTGGCTTGGACGCCAAGTGCTCGCTAATAATATTATTAAGCGCATTAAATATGCGGACAGTATAATTAATGTTTGCACTACATTATCCGTTCATCTGACTCATCAAACAATCTGGCTGAAAGAACAATCTTCATTCATTGAGAATATACTTTCAGGATCGAAATTAATACCTTAACGGAAAGCTGGTAATATGAGCGCAGTAGCAGTAGCAGTAGCAGTAGCAGTAGCAGTAGCAGTAGCAGTAGCAGATGCCCATATCAGGACTGATAGTATAATAACGTTTCTCTAATACAGATTATATATTAGGTGGCTGGAGGCTCTTATTGAGAGCCAGTAACAATCGTAAGTTGCAAAATCACCTTATTTTTCATAGCGGAAGCCCATGAAAACCTGAGGTGATAAGCTTTCAAAAAAATTAATTTTTAACAAATTAATAAGTGATTCACTCTTACCATTCATGAGTCGGGCAACCCAATGACGGGGCTGGCCCCGTGTCCATCTCCTGATTGTGTCAGAGTCTTATGAAAACAATGAGATCCCTTTTGCGCGATTGATACCTATGATTCCATTAAGAAAACTATAGTTTTGAGTAAAAACCATAATTTCGCTCAATCCGCTTAATGATCTGATCAGGCATACCTTTGCTAACGCTTTTCGATGTGAGAGAACAGCCCCCACTACCGGCTGGGTGCCACCATAATTTTCTGCCCAGTAAATCTGGGCTCTATTCTGGTTCTACCTACCGAGATGACTAAGGATTTTATCTGGCTAGAAGTGCCTTAAGACAAGCGAATGATATCTGGAGATTTTTATTAACAGCCTGCATAAGATCTGGGAGAAACCGCTCAAATTAACTGTGTTGACACACAGGGTTCAGCGGGGGGGCCATCGCGATAATATTGCTGAACAAAAGCGGGCCATCATGATGTAACTTACCGTTACCCCAAAGTCTAACCACGTGTTTGTTTTAATTTTTAACCTGAGCGCCTCCCGGCATTAGCATTCTATGCGTGTTAGTCATAAAGAGGTACCGATAATAAGCGCCGAAGTGGCATCAGGTAAGGGCATTTTGACGAGATTTGCAAAGCGGCAGCAGGTAATCATAGTAATATTTCTGCCAGTCATGATATGGAGGTGCAGAGTAGTCTTATGGAATTGGGCAAAAGATTAGTATAACTCATGATTTCCGCCTGACTTTTGCATATTTCTATGTAATCTCTTAGCCTCGATGAAACTGCACGTTCAGGCAGATATCCAGATTTATTCTCTAATCTTCAGCGGCACGACGTTTTGGGTAGGAATAGATGAATAGTAATAACTGACTGAATGAAAATCTTGATGCCGAAGCCAGCCCGTTGACAAGGGTGACTCGCCTGATGCTAGCCAGCGACGGAGAATGAACTAAACGGCGGCCGCTGGCACCATAGATGATGCACCTCCTTAGGGCTTGTATTATGCTGACCGATCCGTCCCCAGACCCCGTCATTTTTCTAATGAACAACTGATAAGAGAGCCGGGTGTGAAAAATATAATGAAGTCTGATTGCCAGCCTCTATGTGCTAACGGCTTAACACGCTGGCATCAAATAAAGAAAAGGTTTTATACTCAACATTCTGCAAAATTAAACTGACCTGGGTGAAGTATTTCCCCTACAGTTCAAGAGATATCCTGTTAAGTTACACTCTGCGTGCAATAATTACAGTTTAACCTCAAGGAATTTCCGAAAATCCATTAAATAAACGTTAAATAACTCTCTTTTTCGTACAAGTCACATAGATGGCCAGCGGACGATTATCCATAATACTGATAATATTCTTGCAGGCAGGCTATACCACTTTTTTCATTCCATATTTTGTTCAGATATTCCAGGGGGCTTTTTATATGCGGGAATAAAATTTGTTGCCATATACCTCACCGTTTTCATAAAGGCCATGACAAAAAAATATGCAATTTAACTGCCATGTAATGGCCAATAACAATGAAATTTAAGTGCAATTATGACGATGAAAATAAAGGCGCGCACATTGGCTATGGTTGCTGAAGCTATTGCAACACGCACATTTTCGCGATCCAACATAAATATTTATCCATTTACTATTATAGTAAATCTCACTATCAGGCCAGGGCAGCTTTCAAGCAATCGCTTTCCCTGGGTCATGAACAACGGATTCACTAAAACGCCCCCCCCTGATTTCTGCGGCAATCACCCCATATCGCTCCGGGCTCAACCCGTTAAGGCACTGGAGATACCTGCGAAGCCTTGCCTGGTTGACAACGAACTCCCGCTTTCGGACAGGCACCGGGGTAGTTCGCTAATAAACAAAATTAAACCCTACGGTTATTATCCCGTTGCATTTGACGGCGCTGGGTCCTATTGGTGCGTGAACAAAAATCGCCGCATTCAAACCCGGCGCAGCATTAATACAAACAGCCATCAGTCGAGTTGGTTCCTGAAGAAGAGTTTTCTAAATCCATTCAAACAAAAAAACACGCCCGTCTGCTACAGCCGTTGGTTAAGCCGGTTGCGTTTAAAGCAAAACGCGCCTGTCTGCACCTGCCAACGAGGCCCGGTGAGAGGATCGTCGGGACCTACAAAAATTCGGCTCGCAGGTTCTTTAATTCTTATTGTCGGCCATATCACGGAGTCTGGCTGAAACTTGTTATGGAGTTACCAATGCCCCTCAAAAATTCGCATGCCGGGCGCTTGCCCAAGAGCCGGCTGATGTTCAAAACCCGTAATATTTATCTCTCTGCCGCAATTTGCTCACTTATGGAGAACCGCCTCAGAGGACTGAAACCAGCTGTCTATGTACTTGATGCTGAATGTTTTCCAAACAGACTAACAATGCTCAACCATATCCGGAGTGTGGTGTACCTTACGCCAGACATCTGCATGCTTATCATTGATGATCTGTCTCAGAAAGCATTTGCGCAAAAAAGTTACTCCTGGCTGGTTTCTCCAGAAGCCACACTTAAAGACTGGGAGGGGCATGCGAATACCATGATCAAGGGTGAACCCAACGCAGATGAAATTATTGCACTCTATACTAATTTAAGCGAAATGTGCTTTTATGAGCCAGTCCAGCTATCCATCATCCGCATGGTATGCAGGGGAATCAGTGTTCACGTAATTGCGGAAAGGTTCAATTTGTCTACATGTACAATTTATGCCCGATTAAGAAGAGCGGCCAATTATTTCGGAAAACGGTCGTTGTCACAGCTTATTGCCTACCTGAAGAGTGAGCAGGAACTTATAACGGTAATTCAGCCACATACAGCCAGCACATTGCGATTTAAGAAGCGTCCAGGATCGTAGTGAACCAAAGTGTTTATTTGAGACGGTTTCTGGAAATCTGAAGTTGGTAGTCTCTCTCGTAGGTTTAAGATAACCAGTAAGCATGTGCCATTATACTATGATGACACATGTTCATGATCGGTAAAACAACACCTATTACGCTGCTGGACGCAGCCAGTGAGTGGCGGGTAGTGTCTGTTGTGCCCATAATGTTAATCAGTTGTTGCTTAGCGAGCACTTTAGTACTTGTCATATTGTTTGTGCGGAAATAAAGATTAATATCCCATCCAACGCGTGATTATTCTTTAAAGATGGGGAAACGTTAGGAAACTTTTCCCCATACAGGAAGGACAAGCATCACAAAACCCTTTACGAGAAATAATACGGTCTCGCTTCCACAGCCTGCCCGGCGTTGCAATAAATCAATGTGTATTAACTCATATTTAAAAAATATGACATGCACAGTCAATTAAAAGGCGGTTAATGATGCAGCATTTTTTTTCTACATCTGTAGCCATCAGCTCGCAGCTTCAAAACCACTATCTTGATAATTTTTGTCATCATTTATTTCACCATATTATTTATCTCTTTTGAAATCATGTCATTTAGCTTATTAAAACAGCCACTTTATTGGTATGAAATGTAAAATCAGGTAGAACATTTTTAAAAGCAATTGTTTTGCTCACCGCATCAGGCAGATGGATGCGGGCCGTCCTGATACAGCCTGCATCCATATTCATAGAGAACGTTTTCACTGAGTCAGGTTGCCGGTCTGTAAGCGTTCGCAGGTAACCCACCAGACTTTTCTGTACCTCGGTCATCGGTTAACGCCAGCGCATGACCTTCACGAGGCGGGATAACGGTGATGTGATGTCCCTTTTTATAGGCGACCTCGTCCACGTTCATATGCCGGGCAGAGCAAGGGCATTTAATCCGCACGAAACCTCTTTTAACGGTCCGCATCATGTTGCCGTCAACTGCATTCGAGCTGAGACGGAGCTGTTTTCTGACCGCATCAATCGTGCTGATTTTCAGACAGGAAAAAACGTAAGATTAGAACAGCAAAGTATATCGGCTTCCCGGTCCCGCCCACGGAACAGGCAGGGTCTGACACCCATGCTCAGAACACCTCACGCGTGGCACATCGGCTTCAATCTGCGTGGTGAACTGGCAGGTATCAGGGTGCCCGCCATTTACGGTGCCTGTGGTCGTGCACAGGGCTGGTTTTTCCACAGGCTGGACAGGTTAACTGAGCGTTTACAGCGATTCCGACAGTAACGGTAGCGGAACTTTCATTTTATCGGGGGAAAGCGAATTAACCTGCAATGGACTGGGGAGATTGAGGATGTGGGTGTAAGGCACTTTTCGTCCGTGGCAATAAACCCAGGTAGTAAAGCATACCGTTATCAAGCCTCTGGCCTCCACAACGGGAGAAGCCCGGTTATCATCAGTCTTCGATTATCGTCTTGAATAAATATGAAGAAATGCCGCTTTTGGGGATGTGGGCGAGTCAAGAGCACGCATAATGTTACGCACCGAAATTTTACGGCCACATTCCATAACGTTCACTTTCTTCATCACCAAAGTTCTGCCCTGTCTGCATTATCTGGGTGTACAGCTCCATTATCGTAAGGGCCTTCAACGCCTCATTGCGGGTAAACAGCACTCACGGTTAGCTCCCCAGCCGGCTCTGTTTTCTCTCCGCGGATGAAAAAAAAGCGCCTGAGGCTTTAAGCTACCCCGGCGTAACCCGTTCTTCCGTTCCCGAAAGCTTCAAAACACCCTCTCTCCTCTGCTTTCCGATTAAGTGCCTGACGTTCGACTGAAAGCGGTTAAACCATTCCCGATAGAACCCGGCATCGGTGATGATCGTGACTTTCTGAGCTCCCATGCACAAGCCATTTCGTTCAGAAAAAGATTACGGAACCCGGATTCTCCAGTTTAGCCTTCTGCTATAAGGAGAGCGGGTCAGAACGTCCGTCAGCCAGCAAGCTCGCTAAGACTTAAACAGGCGCTAAAGTCCACGGCAATAATGCACTCTTTCATGTCACGTATCAGCAAGCAGACGACGTGGGGATATCCTGATACAGTGCGGTATTGCCTGTAAGACGATCAACATGCTAAATTTTATAATAATGGCAGGCTTGGCTCGCAAGTGAACGGCCAATGCTGGTTGAGTTGTGAGAAGCGCCGCAGGTAAGAGCAAATTAAGCATTTATCCGGGTGGGGCCTGAACGTCAACCAGACTTAAATTGTATATCAAGCGACTGTACGTGCAGGGTACTGCACAGTAATAATCATAAGCTGTTACATGGGGGCTGGGTGAAGGCTAGTACAAAGTATTACCGTCAGAGCATGAGTAAAAAAACGCAACATTTAAATTATACAGTCGGCAGATTGTTACACTAAAGCAAAGTGCCATTAATATCACAATTTTTTATAATCACATCGGGTAGTTTTAGCATTTATGCCGGTTTCGTTAAAAAACCCAAGGCGTTAGCCCCAGACATCCCAGCCGCATAATGGAAATATATCAGTGATTATCAAATAATTAAATAATACACAGTTAATTTATTTATCAGAACCTGCTGGTTTAATATTTCTTTCACTTAACGCCCCCCTTCTGTCTTCCATTCAAAAGCCATGACCGTAATAACCGGAACGCATTCCCACTGCCTATATAACCCAGAAGAATACATGTCAGTCCACTTAAGGCCCCATCCATGTTAAGATAGTTGAGGATCATTTTCATAAACCACGAGACCAGTCCACATATTATCAGGTCGCAAATTAACAGACGAAAACGACGCTTCAGATATATTCCTCTGGCAGACATCATCACGCTTAAAAGAATAACATCAATAACCTGCTCTTTATGCATCATATATTGACTGATTAAAGAATCTATACAGATACTGACCATAATTTCACCTTAATTTATCCCTGAATCCAGATGGCTTTCATATGCATCCCTTAAAAGTAAAGGGCAAGTAATTCTCCGCCATCATCAAGTCAGCCGCACATTAGTTCTAAATTTATAATCGACACTAATGCTCTTATTTTTAAGGTAATTTGTGATATCAATCGTCAAACATCTGATAGTTTCAGGTAGACAGTACATAATCTGGGCGGGATTAAAATATGACGTCATCGACTTACTGATTTCTGATAAGGAGCTTCATCGCCCGCCTTGACACAGAACAGACTTCGGGAGAAATACGCTCATTATTCCTGTTTCAGTGAGACCAGAACGGATCTAACGTAGTGGAATGCAAGCATGCCCGCTTGAAGTGAGGGATATTCGCTTTGTGTCTAACAAACCCCGCGATATGCATAATGTCGCTGTTCCAACCAGGTCCGATCCATACACATAGCAAAAGTAAAGGAAACAGAAGATGCCAAAAAAGGATGCTTAACGCATACCCGAAGGCAGGATTCTTCATAGCGTTCATTACACGGTACAGTACGGGGATAATTGCGCTCTGCATGAACGTGCTGTGTGTAATCGATTATCGTATATGAAGGGTGCCACATGTCCTGCAAGCCATCAAAGACCGTACCAGCTCGAAATTACATGTTGAAAGTGGTAAACATGTTGCCTCTAATTTTAATGTGAAAAGTTGCGGAATAATCCAAGGGCAATCATCTAAGCTGATACAATTTATCGAAGTAGTAATCAGTCCCCTCATGAAAATCTTAAGCTCTAATCGGATGAAACACTAATGTACTGAACTATCAAAAACTATCAGACTACCTTTCACATTATCTGCAAGCGAACAGTGATGAAAATGATGTCTGGCATTTTTCAGTTATCATAAAATGATTGGTTTACCCTTACAGAACAAGTACTGCTCAGAGGTAAATGAAACCTCATCAGGTTAAAGTTTCAAAGATTATGGTCCGTAGATCCAATTCGACTTTGTGCTCATTCTGAGATCCTCATACGTAAATTTGGCAGCATAAAAATACAACAATAGTTCATTGTGCACGCCGGAAGGTCGGGCGGCACCGGTCACGTCGAAAGCGGGTTTTTAAGCTCTGTTAAGTTAGTCGATATCACACCACGATGTTACTTCGGTTTGTACTAACTAAAACAATTTAATGTCGTGGAGTAATCGTAAAATCTCTCACTTAAAATAAGTGAATAAGCGCCGTACGGGCGCTTAGAGTATCAAAAAAGGGAATTTAAAGCCCCTAATAGAACGAATTATCTGATAAGTAATTTATGAAAATACATTATTATTTCCCCTCTGAGTTTTTATATCAGATAAAATTTGCTAGGATAGACTGTATAAATAGACTGCACAGACCACGCCTACGAATATTAAACTCAATATGACTTTAATGAATTTAGTGCTTCGGACCCTTTTCAGTAGAAATCCAACCCTAGCAGAAGAGCGCTTAAGCGACGCACCCTCATCGACGAAAACATCTATTGAAGAATATTCCACATCGGCCGGAAGGGTATCAATAAATGAGTCAATACCCTCCTGATTGATAATGGGTTCGACGGTCAGTTGATAGCCAAGTTTAGGAATGGTCGTTATCATAGATTTGTCATTATCGCCTAAACTCAAACGAAGTGAACGAATAACCTGAGCAATACTTTGTGGTGTGACGTATCTACCATGCCAAATTTCATTTAGGAAGTCCTCCCTCAAAACCGGCTGTGGATATTTCACGCAAAGCAAAGCAAGAACATCTGCTTCCTTTTTTCTTAAACGCTGAACGCTATCACAACGCTTTAAAAGCCTGAGTTTGAAATTGAATTTATAGTCAAGAATATTTACGACCCCTCCCCGTAAAAAATTGCACCTCATCGTTAAACCTTTTCCTGCTATTGAACGCGTCAGCTCATCCAGTTATAGATTAGTAATACTAAGCGTTCACTTTCCCAACCCCCTGTAAAGCGCAATTCAGACATAACATCTTTACAGAAACCATAATTCAAGCCAGGTGGCTGACGTGAGCTCAACTAAACATACCTAAGCCTCCCCCTAAAAAAATGCTGTCAGTCATTTATAGCAGTGGATTAATAATTAAATCACACTCATACCTGGCTCTAGCCATTCAGTTTTCCGGATTGATATCACTGCGATTTCAATACACATTTTGAGCTTTAAAAATTATTGTCTACACCCTGGTAGGGTAGTCCCAACCCATCCCTAGAGAGTAATGCAACATACAGCGGCACTACATTATAGGTGATATTTATCATTCATATATGACAGACAAAATTTATACTGCAAATTTAGATAAATTAATCGCGAATGCAAAAATAAAGCAGAGCTTAACTCATTGCCTGCCTGTTAACTAAGCTTTTATATTATTGCAAGAGTAAATAACGTTAATTCAGGATGTGATACTTTAAGCATTTCCCATTATCATACAGCGACATTCTATCTTCCATTAACTCAGGCGGATGAAGTTGCAGTTAAAGGCGATGAATATTTCAACACAAACAGAAAGTGATAATGGAATAATTTTCATGAACTATACCTCCACTTCCGATTATTAATGATAATGAGGACATAAAATTGCATAGAAGCATGGCAGCGTCAATTCATTACAGGTTCGGTTCATGAAATACCACTAGTGGATGTCCTGTCTCTATTTGCTTAGTACCCAATGTATTAACTCTTTATACTTCAAAGTCCAGCATAACCTAATAGAGATTAACATGCCACACACTCTATTTTTATTTATATACAGCATACAGCACGCCTAACAAGGCGTTTGATAACTTTCAACCTTAGGAGAACATGCTTGAAATAAATCCAAAAACCCCTAGTGGTTAATATTGCACCGCGCAATTTTCAGACGAGTCAAACAATTCTTTTTCCATCATCAATAATTACGCTCGCATTTGCAATTTGACTAGTACTAAAATCTCAACTGAGACACCCATAGTGATTTTTAACAAACACAATGCCACCCATCTATTTAACTAAAGCGAAACTGCGCGTTTACGGTTTTGCCCCATTCAAAGCACACCAACAACAATCTTTAACACGATTTTCACTGTTTTTGTTTGCACTGATAAATCTCTTTTATTGTTGGTCAGAATCTTTTATGTCCGGCCGCACAGTATTCCTTCGAAAATGTCAATGAATAAGGGGGTAAGGTATCTGGAATAACAAATGATTACTTCATTTCAGCATCGTAACGTCATGCTTTGAAGAGCAATAGAGTGAGATGAATTATGCCTCCTTCATTAACTCACTGGCTTTAAATTTCGAATTATGCAATTTAAAACCGTGTGTACATCCAATGGAATTAAGCCGTGGCACGTCCCTGATTCATGAAGTTCATTTAATCATGGACATAAGTAATTAATTAAGATTGGTGTCTGCCTGATAGGGATAGTGAGGCAGCGAACGTTCTTGTTGCGTCCGCTATGCAGCAACTCACGTTATCGGTCAGCCACTCAACGGCGTCTGGCAGGTAAAGCGTATTGCCAAAGCGCTTTTCTACACTCTCTGTCAGCAGAGCCTGCACCATAACGCTGTTTATTCCTCCTGTTGTCGCCGGCCAGCTGATGGCTTCGCGATCACAGCAGTCAGGGCTGAACACCCCCCGCACGACTTCCCGATTCCAGCAGCGGATTTCGAAGCCATCTGAACACCAGCGCGTATCTGGCTTAAGGGTCACGACGTTGCCGGTATGACACTGCAGGATCTCTTTGAGAACGGAAAAATGCCCTGGAGGATGAGAGAAAATAATGAATAGTGATCTTTAAATATCTCTCTTATTGAGAGGATACTTGTTGTTCATGCTATCGTGTTATCTCACTATACCCGGAAGATAAGCGCTTAGATAACTTCATGAGACTTGACCATTTTATTTAAATGGCCGGAACCCTATGCCCGGAGCGTGATTTGACCAATTTTCTTACTCAGGTAATTCAAGGTGTAATAGCCCCCTTTTAAACCGGACACTTCACCACTAAGACATAGTCACAGATCTATGTTTAAGGAGTGTCCTGTGCAAAGAATCGAAGTGATCACTGGCGAGCAAAAGCGCCGTCGTTATACTCCCGAAGAGAAAGCCCGTTTTGTTGCGCTCGCCATGCAACCCGGCTACACCGTTTCACTCGTTGCCCGGCTATGGCATCACACCCAGTCTTCTGTTTAAGTGGAAACCTTAAGAGCAGCTATAATTCGTTAGCGATAGTTTTGTAGCAAAATTTTCTAACGTTAAAGATCAACCTGACCGGCCCAGAAGCTTCTCCGGCTACTGAAGTAAAATTACCACTCACAACCTAAAGGAGGACCTGACTTTGTGAAAGGATTCAATCCCATATCAAGGCAGTAAAGTAATTACTACTCGTTCAGCAATGTAATTTCTAACCCGGTAACATTTAGCCATGCAGAATTATCCGAATTCCAGTCGAGTCTGACTGGAGAACATCTATACCATCTGATTTTCTTCCCGCCTTTAAAAAGGACATCCCTTATATAATTATGGGCACTATATTGCAAAAGAACAACATTTATGCACGGACAATATCATTCATAATCGAATTTTGACATTCTCCGTAGAGCCTTATTGAATAAGCATTAATGCAAAATATCTCGAATTGTATATTGGAAAAACAGCCAGCTAAGTTAAACAAATTCTCAACCGAATATCAGGCTCGGATACTCTGACTCCATTAACAACGTTATATTTCATAAAAAAGTTTAGATAAAGGCCCTACATCAGAAGGTGATTTAAACTTGCATCACCTCCATGAATCAGCACAGAATCGGACAATGCTCTCAACGATTGTATTCCGATTAAAAAAATAACAGTTCGTTGTTTATAAAGCCGCACGATATTTATCGTGCCATAAGTGTAAAGACTACGGATGAAATTTCCAATACCACCACCTGAAAGTAGTGTTACTTTAATGAAAGTATATGATACATAAAACACTAAAACCCTTTGTGAATTAATCGCAAAATTTGCACATAAATTATATTTGTTTATATAAAACCATTCTGGCATCAGTTACATCCCTGAAATTGATTCCACCTTTACTACCGTCTTCCTGAACAATAAGGCTACCAATGTTAACCCCGCAAAGAATCACCGCTTCCCCTGCCCCAATAGACAAAGCACTTATTTCCGGAAAATCGCCCTTTATAGATATTATCGGATGTCGGGCCGGAGGCTCATATCATCTCAGAAGTAATTTGGCTCAAAATGCCTTTGATTGTGTAGTTGCTAATCAACCTAAAAATCGTATAGAGATTAATTTCCTTACTCCTGCTCCTCCTTTACCTGTAGTGGGCATTAAAAATAATCTTAGCGATTTATCTAACAGACTAATGGAGCACACGCACAAAAAAGAAAACCTCGTATTAATGGCAGACGCTAATTTACAACTAAAGAGTCTGGATAATGTTGCCATAGCTATTAATAAATCACAACAGCATAAAATAACGCATTTCAATCGCACCCTCCAGGACGTTAAATCGAGATTTGACGAACACACAATTAATATCAAACTTCATTCATCTCTTGCTTATGAAAAATTTGGCGTGACTTTCTTGATTGTGCAAAAAACTTAGATGAAAAATGGCTGAAGAATTTATTCCTTAAAGTCTGGCTGACTATTTGCCCGCAGAACGGAGAACGGAGAACGGAGAATGGAGAATGGAGAATGGAGAATGGAGAATGGAGAACTATCTGAAGATTTATCAAAGGTTTTAAAGAAAATAAAAGCAATCATGCGAGCCAATGATAATAGCACAACTAAATTTTACCTTCCAATATGGGAATCCATTTTATCCTGTGAAGCCATAGAAATGCAGATGAAAATCACGGAGCAATGGGAAGCACGCAAAGAACAAATCAGAGCATTCATTCGTGATAGTAAGTACAAATGTGACGAATGGTCAGAAACTGAGAGTGCCTGGCTGGATGAAATAGAGACGCTATGCACACCTGCAAATTATCTTCATGGATATGACCTGTGCAGATTTAAAGGGCTTGATGTTAATCATAAATCAGACCGCAATGTTGTGAGCCACCTGATTTCAAACTCTGCTGTTGAGCGGAAGTTAAACAGAACCAGATATGGTCAACACCTGTGGCTGAGCCTAAGATTCGTAGATGTCATTTTTACTTTGTTCGAGAAAATTGAAAAAACAAATAATGAAGATAATCAGATTCCCAGACGCAAATCTTCTTTATTCAAAAAATGCTTCCCCAGTTTTCCCTCAAAACACGATAAAGACCCGAACAGTGAAGTCTGGCATAATGAAAGGCTCTTGTGTAACTTCAGTTTTTTTCCACCGCTTGTTAACATGAGGGATAAAAGTGTATACGAAATTTTTCGCACAATTATAGACACAAATGACCCCTTTGCAGGTGCAATTGCTAGCGCAATCAATCTGGACGATACCGCTGCAAATGTCACACCGCTAATGTTAATGAAGAAAAATTCCTGTATTGAGGCAATTGAGCTGGCGTCAATTCAGTATGTTGCCTGGACTGCACAGGGCTATTATAAAGCGCTTCAAAATGGTTACAGTGTGAACCTTAATGACCTTCCCATACCTGAAATCCCCTACCTCAAAAAATATTTCTCAGCATCAAAGTTTAATCCGCTTAGCGCCCATAAAGTTTGTGTGCTTTTCGCCCTCAGCTGCGTGCCCCTCACGCTTCCTCAGGAATCATGGAAGGATTTACTGGAGGCGTTTGAATTATTCTTAGCTTCTAAAAAGGTTAATCCTTTTAATCCCGTTGATTTACTTGACCACTCTATGGGAGATATTTATGAGTCAGAAAGAAAGGCCTTAGAGTCAAAAATAAATGTTATCTCATTAATAAAAAAATTTGATTGTGAAGAGCTAATTGATAAACATTTTGCAAAACGGAATGGTATTGACGATCGAACAATCATAAATTTAAGAAATTTGTGTGAACAGTTTCTGAAATCAGAGGGAGATTTTTCATGCCCTCAGACTAAAGGAAGTTATCTTAAAGTCAGAATTGCTGAAAATCTGGGCTTATCCACCCAGAAGTTTTATGGGGATCTTACGAAATTAAATCTAACTCCATCCCACTTTCAAACATTTCATAAGGATGATAAAAGCAATCTGATAAGTAGTGAGGGTTGATCATCTCCATCTCATTTCTAAAGGCATTGAAAATTGTCTGATTAATATTTTCGAGGTCGCTCAGGCGGTAACCGGATTCGCCAAATTTTTTTATAACCCTCAACATTCTGAATCATTTCAGGTTGAACTGTATTACAAACTCCTCAGCATTCAGGATCTGTATCTTAAACAGGTATTGTACGGTAAAGAAAATATTCCTCAGATACGTCATATTCGGTCTGAAACCCCCACAAGGCATGACATGCTTACATACTTCAACACAACTTACCCTCAGGGCTGAAATGAACTTACTGAAATCCATTCTCTTTTAAACGCCAGTTACGACGTTTTTGAAAAACTACTTAAATGTAAAGTCGACACCTTGCCAGGAATTATCAATCTTCCAGGAATCAAGAGACGCGAAGAAGCAGATTCCCTGATGGCCAGAGAGCTCAATACGTTATTAGATCAAAAAAAAATTTTTTTTAGAGTGCAGGACAAAGGTAGTTTCTCAACTACTTTCATATTTTTTTGAGAATCAGCGTTCTAACCCTTTACCAGAATGCGTAGACGAAAAAATTGCCACCATGAAGTATGGGATTCTTGATCGGGTAACTGAGAGTATACTCGTTAACATTCATAAATTCGCTATGAATGAAACTGAAAAAATGCTTAAGCCGTATTATCATCACCAGAATATTCATCAGACTGCCATTAAGAATTACTGTTTGCTAATGAAGGAATCGGATACAGTGTATCAAAGGATTCGGGAGAACAGACGAGAGCTCCAGCAGACGTTAAAAAACCACGCCCGAGAAACTCGGTTTAATGATGAGCAATTCCAGTTTCTCTGCCAGCAAATCACTGCCCGCATAGTCTTAAGAGACCCGGACATTAATGACCATGCTCACCTGAAAAGGGTGTTTGCATCATTACGCCAAAAGTCTCTGACTGCGATGTCAGACCATTATGTTGCCTTCCATGAATATTATAAGCTTTTTAAGAATTATTCTGATTCCCCGAATAATTATTCCTATGAAGATATGCTAAGTTAAATAATTAATTTAATAGGAAAGCATAAAGTTTCTGATCAAGATACGTCATCGGATTTGATTAATGATCTTAATCAGACATTGCTGGCAACACTTCATGATTCAACCACACAAGATGGTAAGGCGATACTTAAAGCATTTATTAACCGTGTTGATAAAAAACATGGCATTTCGACTTCTACAGAAAGCGACATTCTTTACCTTTCACAGCTCCTGCCTGAAGCCGTTCAGATTTTCAATGCTGAGCGCAGTGCACTCATCAGGAAGAATCACAATCAGTTCTTCTCAGATCAATGTTTAGCGGAGTTCACAAGTGAAAAGGAAAGACAACGGCTACTTTACAAATTCCATTGTGAAGCGGAGGATGCGGGAAAATTATTTCATCATGCCCAACAAACAGTCCATGTCGAAGCAATATCGGAGTGTATGAAACATTACGCTGACTATATGCATGCACTTTCAACTGAATTTGCTAACAGTCATCGTAAGATGAACCAATATGTGTGAATATACTATCATCAGGTAAGTGATGATATCACAGATATAAAACTGGACCTTGCTAATGGTGAAGAAGCGATTTCAAGAACCAGTCAGCCGCATATCAGCGGCACAAATATGCTGAAAGTCAGGTTGAGAGATATTATCACTTTAAAAGGCGGGGTCGATGGTAATAAAGTTATAAATTGTATAAAACGTGCAAATCCATCACTTCAGTGCAAACCATCCACATCACGCTTCATAAGCAATAATTTGTCTTCTCCATAATCTGGGATGTCAATCACAAACATCAGTGAAGTCAAATCTCTCCTAAACCAGCTGGAATATGACATTGTTAACGTAAATTCAGTTCACGGGATCCCAAGCAAAACGCCGACATTCAAGGTATACCCTTCTTTCAAATCAAACCATATGCTCAGAAGATTTGATCTCGAAACATCTAAAGAATATATAAAATATCCTCAAACTTACCTGAATGTGTATCCTTCATCTGGAAAATACAGTGTTTTCGATACTGAGGCAGAAACAGAGTTGTTTATGAAACTGGCCGGTCTGAAGGACGAGAAATCCAACGACAGCAATAAATCGATGTGCATAGTGACCAGATTACAACGAGCACTTCTCACAATAGTAGCCAATGCCTGGCACAGGAATATCTTGATTATCGACCCGCGAAGCAGTACCAGCAATTTTTATTGTGCCGAGCCTCTGGATAAACGGCACATTGATATATCTGACGAGGAAAGCTTCATCCTGCCTGAGAAGTTTGTTTATGACCCCTCAAACCACCCGGATTTACTCAAAGAAGTATCTGAGGGTAAGTCTCTGATGCTGGTCCGTAACCCTGATGATTCCTTTACAAGTTTATTAGTTGACCCCGGTATTTCGATTCAGGAGACGCAAAACAGTAAGACGTCATCCGGATTTGAACGGGCTGATAAGGCAACCTCTCCCGTTGTAACCAGCTCCAGTTCCAACCTTATATCCGCGTATAATCCTGCACCCAGCTCATCATCAGCTTCAGCTTGCTCTTTCAAACCAACGTCAGATAAGGGCGTTAATGAGATAATGTCATTTCTGAAAATAACCGTTGATAATGCCAGCCAGCATCGCATTTTTTTAGCTCAGAATCACGATTTTCGTGAACCCTTTGTGCATCCTTTGTTTTCAAAAGATTCACTACAGCTGAGTGAGACCGATGAACTCTGTAAGGCACTGACATCTTCATTTGCAGGTCAGGTTAAGCTTGATGAAAATGGCGGTGTGCCCAAACATGATTTGAGTTCCCGCCCCCTTAAAACGTTCATCGTAGATCTTTTGTAAAACGCGAACAATCTGACATCGCCAGCGCCTGACCCGAATGATGAGCGTAGCGGGATAAAATTTTGTTAACGTCACTCATTAGAATATAAGCTCTAACCCGGAGCACGAGGTGTGCCTGTATGCGGATTTCCCAGGATGCGTTACTATGCCTCTGTCTGCCTTCAGAGGCTGAAAGGGGGCTCCGGCAGTTACACCTCCATTGCCGTCAGTTAACAGTCATGACACCAATGCGATACAGCGTAATTTGATCGTCTGCGGAATAACGTTTTAACCGTCATCGTCGCCCAGGTAATCAATTACTGTCCCCAGCTATGGATAAGCACACAGCTATATTTTCTGTTTCAGGGCCCTTATTGCAAGGGCGTGGAGATCACCGGAAATCATATATCCAGGAGGACTCAGACGCGTGTGGCGCTTCATCCCCCATAACGTTTCCGGTCAGGGAGCAACGACCGTATCACGCAGTGCCCAGCCCCTCTTTCAGAGAACAGGAGAGTAATGTGTCGTAGGGTGAGATCCAGATTGCCATTGTGTGCCCGTTTTAATACGGAATGCTTGCCCTAATTTAACTCAGAGTGAAGACGCATGCATAACGAGAAAAAGCTCTCGATCAGCAACTCCAGTTCGGGAATATTTTGAAAACACTGCTCCTCAACCAGTACCTTTAACTCATAACCTTCATCGCCACGTCCCAACACCGGTTGTCCCGTGACAACTCCCGGAAGGGCATCCTGTAGCAAAGACCATAGCTCGCCGCCCCGTATCATTAATGTATCATTACTCATCCACGTTAGCCGACTCCATAACCAGATACGCTCATCAATGATGCTGACGAAGAGACTTGGGATATCTTTAAGAGCGATCTCAATCGTCGAGTGAGCATCAAACTCAGAGCGACTCCCCTCGTACCCCAGATTCTTTAAGGCTTGGAAGAGTTGTTCAGCCACATCAAAATTCATTCAGTTTCCTTTTAATCATTTACTGTTAAAATATTATCCGAAGAAGACGCCTGACACACCGCGCTTCAACTTATAGCCACTTTGTACCCGAAAGTCATCTGACTGCATCGCGAATAAAAATCTGTAATGTCGTTTTATGATAGTTTTGAACATAATCCAATTTATTCCAGGCACATCAGAGACAAACAGATGCTTATTCTTCCATCCAGTGTGTCTGAAATGCCCCCGATTTGTGGAATAATGAAGACGCCCCTGTCAGGCTCCCGCTGGTTAATTATTCATCTCCGAAAGACTATTGCCTGTACCGTTGAATAAATGCAGGACTGTTATCAACTTCTGAAATCCGGAGTTCATCCTCATTAATTTGCCGTCTTACTGACCCGGAGCCATTAATTAGCTAATCAGTGAAAACTACGTACTTATTACGACGCAGACCTCACACCTTTTCAATTGTTATCTGACCCTGCTTTTCGATTTATGCCTGTCATATGGGATATTGTCGGGATCACTGATTCTGAGCCCGGAATATTCGACCTATACGCAATATCAGCGGTCATATTTTTTTGGAATCAGTGAACACGTTACAGTAATGCCGCACATTTCATCTAAAAAATTGTTTACAATTTCTCCCTCTAACACATCTCCAGGAAGATGATCACCCTGTCCTGACTGAAATGCCTTCCGCTGTCCTACAGACTCACACAACCAGCTTGAGTTCTTGTTATGCCGTAAATTCCAGACGACAGACGTGCCGGCCCCGATATCATCAGCGACCTGATGAAGCGTCCGGTTTTAGGGCGGCATCAGCAACATGATAACCCGCTCTTTCAGCTCCGCGGCGACAGGATGTCTGGGCATCATAAGCTCTCAGGCCCTCTGTTTAATAAAGTGAGGTAACCACTACCCTGGCACAGAGGGGTAATACCTGTCTGATATCGGGCTCTGCCATCAGGAGCGGCACAGAAAGGACATGACAAGACTGCTGTGAGGGTTACATACCCACACGATGAGCCCGATAGCTCCCTGATTACACCCGGTTTTGCGAACACTGCCGCTACAGGGAAAAGTATCAACAGCGCAACACCCGGCGTCTTGCACAGGGCGGTGACTAGCGTTTCATGGACAATTTGCACCACGCCACCCGTGGTGAATTCAGTAACCGCCGTCATCCGCCATGCCCTGGCGTCAAACTGTAAGTAGCCTGATACAGGGTATGCAGGGTTTAGAGCTGGCTGATAGCGCGGGTACGGCCAGAGGCCTCAGGGATATTCTGGCAGGGTGTTGCCGTTGCGTGTTTGTGCATGACCGCCGTCACCCTCCTCCAGGGGACGGGGGGCGCGTTCGCTATGGCGCAGCAGGCCGGAGCGTCGACCCGACCGGCATGCGCGGCACTTTCGTGTTCAGGTGCCTTAACCCCGGCTTCCGGCTCCGCTCTCTGGCACGCGCGCTTTTCTGCGCTGCACCCGAACTTCTTGCTCAGCAGCTTACCCGGCCGGGCGGTCAGGTGGAGATTTCGCGTTCACGGGTCGCCAGTTTTTCTTCGGCCAGCGCAAGCGCCTGCTGCAGACCTGCGTCTCGTCGCGCAGCCTGAGCCGGGCTTCCGGCTAACGCAGCGGGTTTGTATGTTCTTTGCACACAACCTCATTGTTTATAGGGCTGTGCGCTTTTTTACAACATGGTCAGGGACTTAAGGAGCCCTCCAGGCTGCCGCCAGTCGATGCTTTCTGACGGCCCTGGCCGGCTGCGACGGGGTCAGGAAAACTTTCCTGTCGCCCGCCGACGCGCAGGTGAAGCGTCCGCGCGCCCGTCGCATTATCAACAGACACGGGCCGTCGCCATCGCACCAGAGCGGTCTGTCCTGGCAGACCGGGCGGCAGCAGAAGATGAAGATGTGCCCCGACATGGGATCGTCTTTCAGCGCGATCTGGCCTTTAGCGGCCAGGCAGTTGAAGCCATTGCGCATGCCGGTAATGTCGCCGACCAGCCAGATCCGGGTGCCGGAGGGCAGGCCGATTACAGTGCTTCTCCTTTCATGATTTCACGAGGCAACACGCCGAGCAGTTCGTTGCCGCAGGCGGATGTAGGAGGTGGTGGAGCTGGTTACACAAGCCTCCGCTGGCAACGGCAGGAAGCAGAGCGGTACCGGTAAAAGCGCCTGAGCGGAAGCCTTGTTGTAGATTTACGTGGCAGGGATACGCGGCCCTCACGCTGCCAGAGCCGCAGCCAGTTGAAGAGGAGAATGTGGTTAAGCCCGTGCTTACGGGCGATGGCAGCGTTGTTCGCGTCCCCAGGCCGCGCGAGTTTAACCATCTGAAGTCCAGGAGAATAATCTCTTCGGAGGCGCTACGTCAGCCATGGGTGTCAGGTATTAACAGATATCCGTCTGCGAAAGAGAAGGATATCTGCATTACAGGTCAGAAAGCCGTCACAGGTGACGGTTCAGGATGTACGCTTACACAAAGGATGCCCAACGGCCGTTTGAAACAACCCTTCAATTCTCTGCTTTGTCAAAAGCCCACGCGCGTCAGACATTACAGTGAACAGATACTTAGTTTGCCGGGCAAGCTCATGAATGTCACCCTGCGGATTGGAGCCCAGCTTGTTCATGACAAATCTGAACAAGTTCATTTACGGTAAGATCCGTTGTTATCCTCGATTCCGGAACAACATAACCCGCCTCTTCCAGACGCATTAACAAATCAATCATTTCAACAGAATCCATTAAGAGATCTGCGATGAGCCGCATATTTACGTCAATCTTTTTGAGATGCCATCCCGTAACTCCGCTAATTTGATTGCGTATTTTCAGCAGCAATTCTTCATCATTATTCACCGGCACAAGCTTTCCTGTTTTTGGATATGAATGGATATCATCATTTCGAGCGTGCATTTTTGTTAAAAACTCGCTCAGTAGTATCAATCAAATGTAATGGATATGTCTGCTCATAATGGGCACCATGCCGTGGCCGCACTCGCGAAAATTTAGGTGACAGATCCCCGGTCCACTTCTGGCGCAATTTTTCAAATTCTGATTTATCGCCATCAGTGGCGGATGAATTTATCTCCGCAGGGGGAAGGGCATCCTGAACGGCGCGACTTTTAGTCTCATTAATTGCCTCGCTCAGGTTGCCATCACCGGTGTTCAGGGGCGCTTCATCAGACGGCCCCGGCGCAGACGTCACCGGCTTTCCTCTCTCTGTTTCCGTCTCCTGATTCAGCGTGATGATTCCAGTAGATGCCGCACTGCTTCGTGAAGGGCGGCCGCTGACAGTCACATCATTTTCAGCTTGCTTCACGTCCGTATTTAGGTCGGTGTCGTGTTCGAAAATATCATCTGTGCTCGTTTCAGACGTTAAGCTCCTTGAATCCTCCGGCTGAATCGGACCCCTGAACCGCTTACCGGTCCCCACAGCGGCAACACGGCCGGGCTTTACGTTTTCCGGCACGTTTCCAGTAGGATTGGCCATATTATTATATTTTTGGATTAGTTCTCTGACGTTTACTGTCTCAGACACTTTGGCATCACTTGCAGGTTTGCGCTTCTTTGCGGGGGCTTCAGTTAGTGTCTCAGAATTCACGTTTAAGTTGTCGTTCTTATTATCACTGACAGATTCATGATAAGCCCGCTTATCTGACTTAATTACGTCTGTATCCTGCTCGGGAATACGGTACAGATTATAAGAGTCAGGCGTGTGCCCGGCAGCCTGTGTCGCCGATATTCTCTCAACGGAGTCAAGTAATTTTGATACTGACGCAATCAGATTCGGAATGCTTTTAATAACCCTGGCATTCTGTTCACATTGCTTAGCCATCTGGGCAATCAGCGCTTCCAGGCCCGGGCTATATTGCCCCCCCGGTGCGTTGGTCACCGTCGCGGTTGCCCCATGAACCTGGATGTTCATCCCCCCATTTCCACCAAAAGGCGTTATAGAAGAGGGTTTGCCCGGTTCAGCCGTTGCAGTCGACGGGTGGGCGGCAGGGGCTGTTTCAGGCTGCGCGCTGCTGTTCTTACCTGGCTTCAGCGTTTTATTAACCGCTGCTATGACATCTTTGATGCCTGCCGAATACGCATTGATCAGATTCCAGTCGCCATCCCCCATCCCCTCATAGTGACCTTTTTCCAGAACCGCTGAGAGATTGGCCATTTTCTGCTCAAAGATACTTCTGACAACGTTCAACAGGCCCTGATGACATGTCGCGTTGCCGTTACCGTCCTCAGTTCGCATTAAGTCGCCCGCCCTCTGGGTCAGGCTAATGAATTGCTGCATCAAAACGTCTGCGCGTGGCAAAAAAAACTTATTCAGTAGTATTCTGATCTTCGGTATCAAATCTGCGCGTTGTGTAGTCTTGACGCCTTCCGGTCCCCTGAATTGACTGAAATTTTTTGAAGACATCTGGTCCCTGATGTACTGGAGCCGATTTTTATCTTCAGCGGAACCCTTCTTTTCCACCTCCCCGGCAATCACATTGAGTGCGAAACCAATGCCCTTGTCATGCTCTGTTAATCCCGGCATATCAGGTTGTTCAAGAAGCGCATTGATCGCAGGCTCTGTCAGCTCAAACCAGGGGGGGTTGCAAACATAGTTTACGATGTCAGGAGGTGCGTTCTCAACAGTGTTTAAAAACTTACCCGCAAGGGTGTGTCTGTTTGACTCTAAATTATTATCCAGTTGCGGGAGGGGTGGCTGGATTGGGGGTGTGCTGCTTACGGATGGTGGCATGGTCGTTCCTTAATCTGACAGGCAGGTCTGCTATCACACTTTTAAAATGCTGCGTCCATGGCGCGGGGACGCGCAGTAAGGGACAGGTGTAATACGGGCTTTCGTGCCGCAGCATGCAGGGCTTTCATAGAGTGCATTACCCATTCATCCTGCATATCAATTATTAGTCAGGTGCTGATTACTCTTACGCTAACGCTCTGGCGATTTCTTTCAGACAATCAATAAGCGATGCAATAGACGTGCTCAGCACCTTGTTCATGTTATCAAACGTGCTGTTGGCCTGGTTATACCGCTCACTGAAAGCCTGCATATTACTTTGTAACTTGGCGCCTATCGGATTAAACGCGGCCTGCCAGGCCTGGTAAGCAGCCATGGACATCTCTGCTTGATGTTTAGTTGCACTAGTTCCTGGAGGATAACTTTCATAGTTGAGATTCTCGAAATTAAACTTGACTGCTCCATCTGCTTCGACCCTGAATGCCGGCGCCATCGAGCTGGCTATATTATCCTTTTGTTCCTGTGACATTTTATCGTAATTGGGTACATGTTTTAGACCTTTCTCTAAGTCTGTAACTTTCTTTTTAAATGCTGTATAAGCATCTGTTAATGCTTGTGCATTGAATGTAAGCTTGTTAGCATCCCCCCCACTGGTGGGGGTTACAATCCCCTTATTTACCGCTTCCGTAACCTGACTGGTATATTCGTCATACAGCTGAACCAGTGCCAGCAGGTATTCCGCATAACGGTCCAGGTAGCCTTTCTTTAGATCGCTGATTGTCTGTGCAACGCCCGCCCAGGGCTTGTCGCCTGCTACCGGTGCAGCGCAGGACGGCTGAGCAGCATGCCGCTCTTGCAGATCGTTTAACTGCGCCTTAATCTGACTTAGCTTGGTTGAATGCGTCAGATTATTGGCAACCAGACGTTGTTCGATTGCCCGTGATGACAGGGTTCCGGAAAGAGGTTGTACGGCTGCGTTGATAGCCTCTCCGCCCCCCTCTTTCGTTACGGAGGCCAGTTTTTCAAGAACACCGTGTACCCTGTCCTGTGGGCCACTGGCGGCAAGATTTATCATTGTTAGCTTGACGTTGTTCAGATGGTCGACAGCACGCTCAAAGGCAATCATCGCCTTCGAAATCACGGCATCGTCAGTAAGCCTGGAAGTCTCGGTGACATCATATTCGGGCACAGCGCTGACGGGGGGGTGGGGAAAGTCTGCATAGGTGGTTAACATAAAGTTCCTCCTGAAAGTGAAAGCGCAGGTACGAAATACGGGACACTGCGCCTGAAGCGAAAAATTAATGCGCTGTTCTGTCAAGGATCCCAGAGATGAGAGCGTTGTTTTGATTCTGATTGTTGCGTAACGCCTCTAACAACCTGTTGCTCGCCTCCTGGTCACGTTTGACATTTTCACGCTCCGTTTCGGCGGCCGAGCTGATGACGGATTGAGAGGCCCTTAGCTGGGTTGCCTCCTTCTGGTCCTCGGCAGCAGACACCCCGAAGGCGGTATCCATGGCTTCGTTAATCGGTTTTGTCAGGCCGGCGACTGCATCAGCGTTGGCCGAACTCATATGGGCCCGTGTCATGACCTTGTCATGTTCGAGCCGGAGCAACTCCGCCTGATGTCTGGTGTCAATGGATGAGCGCTCAAGTACGCCTGCCATACCTTCGTCCATTGGCGTGGAACCCTCGTGCAGCTGGTGGGTAGCAACTTTAACCGTGTTTTTATGCATCTCGACGGTTTTTTCAAGTTCGGTAGCGGTATGGGCGTTCTGGCGCAGGGATCTGAATTCATTGACTTTATCGCGCGTCTTGACCCCAGTCGTTATCGCCACCGTCGCCATATTCATTACCCCAGCAGCAATTGCGCCGTTCATGTGTTGCTTAGCGGCAGCAACCTGCGCCTCTCCCTCACGTGTGGCCTGAGTGACGGCTATTCCCGACAGCTTAGCCCCGAGAAAACTAGCCGCATTAGCGCTGTTCTGAAGTGCCTCCCGTACGAAATTACCTATCTTAATTGTCATTTCGTCACCGAGCATTTCAAGGTTTTCACTCGCAGGTTCCGTAGGTGTGATATCGGTTCCGCCTTCGGTCGGACGGTGTGAGGACCGCGCTGCCGTCGTTGCGCCCGTCGGTACCGGACCGTCAGCAGTCGTTGCGGGTACGCGTTCCTGTACAGAAGCCCGGTTTCCCGTCCCGTCCAGGGTAGCAGGCATCTCGGCCGCCAGGCTGCTCAGATCGCTGGCATCCGCGGACGATGAACGCGATGCTGGCACCGGCGTTCCGCCCAGCGCAATGCCTGAGTGAACACTCGAATTGTTCAGTATCGCGTTCACGTTGAGTTGCCCACTTGCAACCCCCGCGGATATTGAGAGCTTAGGTTCTTTTTTATGTCCCGCGTTTTCCACCGGTGAGAAAATATCAATCGCTAAAGCGCTTGCTGACGGGCCCGATATTGCTGCTGGCATAGATGTATCTCCTGAATGAACAATGAAACTGAGTTAGTTACTTTTAGCAGGCTAAGTTGGCAATGTTTCCAATAATAAAGTTATTTGTGTTCACTTTTTTGTCGATCGCGTCGGTTAAGGCTTCGGTGATTACTTTTTGTGCTTCCAGCCTTCGGGTAAATATCTCCAGCGCTAAATCCATCATCTCACTTAATATTTTCTGCATAGCGCTATCCAGGATGAGCTTCGCTTTTGCTTTCTCCGCTTCAATCTCCATATTGGCAACCAGAATATTTCCGGTGGATTCTATCGTCGCATCCGTTACTGTTAGTCCCATCACCACGATATCGGCACGGGTGGTGAACTGCGCAATTTCTTCGTCACTCAGCCCCATCGCCTTGCCCGCGCCCCCCATCACGCGCCCCATTGCTTTGCCAAGGGTGCTTTGCATTATTCGTTGCATCACGGATTTTGCCGCCGCCGTTTCTGTCTCTTCCAGTCCGGCCGTAAGCGCATCCTGCGTCACGTCACCCGCCACATCGCCAGCCACTTTCTGGACGACTTTTTCAGCCGTTTTTTCGCTGATATTCTGGGTGGCTTCTCCCACAGTGTTCTGCATAACACTGCCCGCCAGGTCCTCAATCACATCCTTTTCAACGCCTTCAGCAACTTCCTTCACCATATCTTTTGCCACTTCCTGCGCAACGTCTGAACCCAGCCTTTCCATGACAACACCCACCAGCTTGCTCGCTGCACTGCCGATCAGGACGGCCCCCACAATCATGACAATCGCCGCCGACACCGCCCCCATAATTTGTCCCGCCAGCTCCGCCTTGCTCTTATCCACGCCCAGCTCTTCCAGTGCGGCCGTAAATACTTTGCCCAGCGCATCCATCAGGGGTTTGATAATGTTCTCCATGACCGGTTTCATTGCGTCGGCAATGAACGATTTCCCCGTAACCGCCTGGTCAATCTCATCGCCAACGGTTAATGCCAGCCCCACAGCAGCCAGCGCCAGAGATGCTCCCCCGGTGAAAGCCGCCGCCGCAAAACCAATAACCGTAACGGCCCAACCGATAACTTTACCGATACACCCCATGGTCTTCTGCATTTCTTCCGCTTTACGGACTTCTTCCTCGTACTTTTTAGCCTGTGCTTTCGCGTCATTCGCGGCAGCGATAGCCATCTCATCCTTGAATTTCGCTGTCCCTTCCAGATCTTTATCCGTGCTCTTGTTCATGATTTTCGACATCAGGGCCATGATATACGCCATGCTGTGCTTAAACTTTCCATCGTCCCTGAGTCGGGCCTCAAGAACCGATCTTTGCTGTTGCGTCAACCGGGAAAATGAATTCAGAGCGTCTCGAACCAGCCGAGCAACAACATGGCCTATTTCATCAGCCTCTTTTTTAGCCGGTTCCAGTTCCTCATTGTTAAACTTGCTCTGTAGTGCTTTCACCTCGTCCAGCGTCTTCAGGGCCGACTTTTTGATGTTTCTGGCATTATCGATTTTTTCCAGCAGCTCAGGGGAAGCCGTGTCCCCCTCCTTAACCTGAGCTGCCTGCTGTAAGAGCTCATCGAGCTTTTTATCAGCATCCCTTGCTGCCGCTTCGGCCTTATCGACCGCCTTGCTCAGTTCCGCCGCTTCCTTCTGGCACGCTTCCAGCGTTTTATCGGCGTCCTCATTTTTGCTTTTGTTCAGCTCGAATTCAGAAGCGTTATGCTTCAGTTTTGTAACCCACGACTCCATCGCAGCATTATAAGTTGCGGCATTCTCCTGAAGCCTGGCAGCACTGGCATTACCCAGAGTCTGGTTGATATCTTCCATCAGCAATGCAAACATGGCGGAGGAACTCAACGCGCCCTGCTCCGACGCTGTTCCGGCATAGGCTCGGTGTACCGGAGGCGTCAGCTCAGGCCCCCCGTGATTCTGCACCGCAGCGATCCCCGCGGGATAGTCTGCGGCCGTCTCACTGATAATGGTCTGCACACGCTTCAGAATGTCTTCCGATATGCTCTCCATCGCCTTCTGAACACCCTTTGTGTGCGGGTGGTGAGAAAACCGAATGTCGCCAAATCGCTTCAGAGGGGACAACGCTCTGTCAATGTCAGGTTGTTTGCTGTCGTCCCCAGCCATCATGAGTGGCTGCACCGGTCCAGTACGGGAAATTTCCATTCTCTACTTATCTCCTGAAAAGGGGTCAGACATATCCTCAGTGCTGCTTTCAGCGACATCATTAATGGCCTTAAGATACGCCGCCGCCTTTATGACCAACGGCTGATCGCTGCAGCGCTGCTCCACCAGGCTGAAACAGTGCCTGGCCTGTATGGTTCGCTTTAACATTAAATTGCATTGCCCGGCATAAAACATGGGACGATAATCGTTCTCAGAGAGCGCGTAAGCCAGCGCATAAATATCAATGGCTTTCGTATAGTTTTTTTTAAGCTGATGTACAGCGGCAAGCCCCAGTGCATAGTCAGGATTATAAAAGTCATAAATACACAAAAACCGGAATAGTGATTCGGCCTCGTCTAATTTTCCATGTTGATAAAACTCATAGGCCAGAGAATAAACATCGTCCAGCGTTTCATTTTTCATTCCATGAAGGTCTTTGAGCGTCGCGCCATTCTGAATAGCCTCAATTAAATCACTTGCACAACCGTCGATTTGTTCTCGAGATAAACCAGGGCCGCCCTTTTTATGTTCCGTATTATTTTTCATTCATCGCTCTTACATTCCAAATTAAAGAATCCAACTTTTAATCAAAATGCAGACAGTCAAATATGCCACAAGTGTAAGTCAAGCCCGCTGTGGTGAATATCAAAAAACGAATCTGCTGCATTATGGGTATTTTCAGCCGTGCAGATAGCACGTCTCATTATGGCGACGGGGCCTCACCACTGTCCGTTTCCATCCCGGCAACTTCAACCTGCTTGAGCCAGATGAGAATGTGCATGACTTTAATCAACGCATCATCATTGATCGAAATAAAGCTGAATTGCTGGTATGAACGATAAAGGCCTCGTGCCAGAGAAATGTCCTGTACGACAGGGATACCTTGCTTGCGGGCATATGCAATGGCGGCTTTTGCCTTGAAATTAGTTAGCCTCAGGGCAATGAAGGGTAACAACGCAACATCGGGATTGAAATAGATCCCCAGTGCAATATGTGTCGGATTTACCAGCAACAGTTCCGAATTCCGTATCGCCGCTTTCTCCTGTCCCGATAAAAAGGCATTACGTGCTTCTCTTCGTGCTTTCTTAATTTCCGGCGAACCTTCATTTTCTTTTCGCTCCTGTTTAACCTCATGCTTATCCATTTTCTGATCTTTAAAATATAAAAAATATTCGGCAATGGCATCGGCAATCAGAACAAAAAAGGCAAATGAAAAAAACAAAATCAGCGCATCCCGCGACAATATCATTAGTTCATAAACAATTGACGCGTATCCACTACGGTATACGATGAGTACAGAATGAAGATCGTTCCGGATGAAATAATAGCAAGTCGCGCTAAAAACCAGCAAATAGAGAAGCGCTTTAATCAGCTCTTTTATCGTACGAACGTTAAATATTTTTTTAAAACCCTGAACAGGATTTAACGCCTCAAAATTCAGCTTTATTGCTTCTGTCGCAACAACAAACCGGGTCTGTAATAGCGTAGCCAGCAATGTTACTGCGGCGCAGAGTGCGAAAAATGGGATGAAAATCCTGATAAAAACGCCAAAAAGTGTTTTAAAAAAAATGCCGGAATCCACTGTACCTGAATTGATAAGAACCAGCTTGTAAAAATCAACAAAGGACGTGAAATTAAAAAAAAAGTACATATATATAAAACACGAAATCAAAGTACAGGTTATAATCACATCCTTACTTTTGAATGTCTGTCCTTTTTTGGCCGACTTTTGCTGGCGCCCGGGCGTGGGCTTTTCCGTTTTTTCCGCCATGCCTGTACGTAACCTTTATGTGGAGAATGGATGACTGATTAACTGCGTAAACAGCACAATAGATTTTTCAGACAGGGCACGGAACCCATATAAAAGCAAAAGCAGGAAAGCAACGAAGCTTTTGACTGACATGGATATTGAGAAAGGATTAAGCTGTGCACAGTATCGGGAGAAAGCCCCCAGTAAAACCTCCGTGATGGCCATAACAATGATTACGGGAGCCGAGATGAGCAGGCTTTCGCGTGCAAGCAGCATCAGCAGCGCCCCAGCCTGTTCCCAGTGAAACGTAATCAGTGAACTGCCCAGGGGGTAAACAGCATAGCTCTTTACCAGCGCCTGCATCAACAGCACCATGCCCCCACCCATGAAAAATATCGTACAGAAGGTAAAATTAAGAAACGCGGAGAGCACCGATGCCTGGCCTCCATTGACTGGATCAATGCTTTCACTCATCGACGCGCCCCGCTGATTATCGAAAATTTCGCCCATCATCATAACAATCCAGAACGGAACGCAGAGCACCATCGCCAGAAACAATCCGATCACACATTCACTAAGTACATTCATCAGCGTGAGATTCCGGATGATATGCCCCCCGTCAATAACAGGCCATAGCCCAATAATCACCAGATATATGACGGTGTTTTTTAACAGTGCGTTTGACAGTAAGCGCTCACCAAGTATCGGCAACATATAAAAAATGACAGCCAGCCTGGCGTACGCGAGAATCAATTCAAAAATAAGATCGTGAAAAAGCTGATAGAGCGTGGTGAGCACGTCTTCCTTCCTTCCTAATGAAAAGCAATTAAAAATGTCTGAATGGAAAAGTGCAGCATTTCACCGGAATACCATCCCATCAGAACAAAAATGCTGGCGAAGACTGCCAGCATTTTGAGCCCAAACGGAAGGGTTTGTTCCTGTATCTGCATTACAGTCTGAAACAGACCCACCACAATACCGATTAGCGTCGCCAGCGCGACAGGAACGGCGGTTAATTTCAGAACCATCAGCAAGGCAGAATTACTGACAAAAGCAAGATTATTCATGTAGTCATCAGATCAGCATATTGCCCGATCAGCCCTTTGGTTAATAATGCCCACCCATTCATCGACACAAACAGAATCAGTTTGATTGGCACAGATATAGTCACCGGGCTCATCATCATCATGCCCAGAGCCAGCAGCACACTCGAAACGATCATGTCAATGACGACAAAAGGCACGTACAAATAAAATGCGATTTTGAAGGCGCTTTGTATTTCACTTAACGCATAAGCAGGCATAAGGGTGATCAGTGGTAAGTTGATCAGCTCCGGATCACTGACCGGAACCACCGACTGCGTTTCCTGATGCTGATGGACCTTGTCAAAAAATCGAATCAGATTAGGGTCTGAATAGTGCACCAGGTATTCGCGATAGCTCGCGAGGCCCTGATCAAAAACCCGGGAAAGCCCGGTGGTGCTGTTAATATCAATGTGATTGTTCTCGATGTAAGCCGAAATATGCTCACACACCGGCATCATAACGAAAGCCGTGAGAATTAAGGCAACACCGTTTAAGGTTAAAGAAGAGGGAGCCTGCTGAATGCCCAGCGCATTTTTGACCATAGAGAGCACAATGGAAAACTTAATAAAACACGTGCCGCCTGCGATGATAAAAGGCACCACGGACAAAATGCTCATAATTGTTATGAGCGTAATATCATTTGATACCATTCGTTTAACCCGCGCTCTTTGTATTCCCTAGAATAACCTGAGAGATATCCACTGCCAGCCCCCCCTCATCCAGTGACACCAGCTCACCCACGGCAAGTAACTTCCTGTTCATGTAAACCCTGATGTTCGTTTCCGCCCCTGGGGTTAAGGGCAGGATCCGGCCGGGTGCCACATCATGCAACTCACCCAGTGAAACGGTCAGCCTGTCTAAAACAAATTCAATCTCAACCGGCAGTTCTGACCATTCAGCTGCAAGAAATTCGTCTTCTGGCAGGGTGTGAGAATATTCCTGGATTGCGTCTTCCACATAAACCTCTTTATCGGGGGTGTAACAAAAATGAAATAATCTCCGCACGTCAAGGCAGATTTGAGGTGAGTAGTCCCTGATGCGCAACAGGTCGCCCCTCTCAACATCTATCAGCGTTGATAACGGTAACTGGCTGTGCCCCAGAACATATCGTAATGTAAACGGTAATGCGGCGATGATGTTCCGTTGGTAGACGGCTGCTTGTCGCAAAGCCGGCGGCCAGCTGAAGCAATATAAGGGGCAGGGTTGCGTCGGCAGACGTATTAACTCACCGCTTATGTCCCTCTCTGGCACGGTGATGCACTCAGCGAACCAGTACGTCTCTTCGAGTAAGAAACGCAGCTTAAGCGCCTGCATCCATTCCGCAAGATAGCTCAGGGGTACCTGCAACCAGGGGATGTCCGGGAATTCAGTGTCCATCACCGCGAGCCACTGATCGGGGTCAAAGAGGGCTTCTGCCTCTTCCCCTTTCTCACTGATCATCTGCAACTGCAGATAGCGAGTGCCCGGTGCCGTCTCAATCCGACGGGCGTCAGGGATCAAAGCCATCACTGACCTGAACCGGTGTTCGCCCGCAGTAATTCTTCGTAGAGGTAAGCGGACCGTCATCCCTGCTCCTCATCCTGTTCGCGCGACGAATGTTCCGAAGTATTCGACTCCCCCTGGTTCGCGTCAGCAGGAGGTACAATACGGGCAGATTGATGCTCAGTAAGGTGATTCATATGCGCAGAAAGCATTTGCGCCAGTTGTGTATCTGAAGGTCGCAGGATCATTCCTCCCACCTGGGAGACATCAATCGTCACTGAACGCTCACCTGTCCAGCGCTGAAACTGATAATGTATTTGCGACCCAGGGTGCGCCTCAGGCGACGTGGTCTGGATCCGGGAACGCGCAGGGCGCATCAGGGGACGCTCAGAAGCATCCGGTTCCCGGGTTCCGCGCTGATCCGCAGCCACCGTAAGGTGAACCGGCTGGGCGTAAATAGCCTCCCTCCGCGCCTCTGATTTCGGTCTGCCCGCATGCGTCTCTGGACGCGAATCGCGGGTATCTCCGGATAATCCCGCCGCGGGTATAACAGCCGCAGCATTGCATTGTTCCATCGGGTAGTGCGGCTTATCCCCTCCAGCATAATCCGAACTGATGCGTTCAGAAGACGCCCCCCCCGCCAGTGAATGCCGTTCCGACTGCCGTGAAACCGCATTTTGTGAAGATTTTTCCACTCCCCGACCGTCTGCAGAAAGATACACGCTGGCTGTTATCGAAGCAGCATCCTCCGTCCGGGAAGAACGGGTATCCTGCCTGTTCGGATCCTGAGGCGCGTCAGACTTCCGGACAAGAGCCGCCCCCGGACGCACATCAGCCTGCAGCGACAACTTATCCTGCGATGCCGCGACGCCACCGGTAGTCTCAGATGTCAGCGCGACGGCGTGGCCGCCTGAATTCCCCCCCGCAGGCAGCATGACACCCGTGCCATCAGCCACCTTCATTTTCACCTGGAATGGAATGGCAGGGCGCGCAGAGCGTAATTCATCCCCGCGAACGTTTGCTGCACGTCCCGTTGTCTCGCCAGCGTCCTGATGACCCGCCTGGGTTTTGATCGGGTTCGCAGACCGGGCTCCCGCAGTCGGCAAATCCTGATAATGGTCGTGCCCCTTCGCCGCCCGGAATAATGTGTCTGCTTTTGGCATCGTGGGACGCCTTACCGTTTCACCACAGAAAGGGACCTGGGCAGGTAATGCCACGGACACGTGCTGACCGGAGCGGCCCCCGTGCGTCTGCGCAGATTTCTGTGCACTCAACATGGACAACGACTGACGGCCCCCGTCCTCCTTCAGCCCTCCGCTGCTGAGTCGGGAAGGGAGATCGGGCTGAGGGTGGAATGCTATCTGCCCCTGCCCGGCGACTTGCGTGTTCTGGGGCGGGGCATCTTTCGATTTTTTCTTTTGGTGTCTGAATTTCTCAATCAGATCCCTGACGTCCTCTAAGATTGGCTGGCCCTGAACAGGCTGAATGCCGGCCACTGTCTTTGGATTTAAGGGCGTATCAAAACCTGCGGAGTCATTTCCGGAAGAGATGATTGATTTAATACCCGTAACGTAGACCGCCATAAACTGAAAGCTCCTGTATCTCATTTTCATTCTGATTTTCGATTCTGTAAGCCCTGTCACGCCTTAACCGATTGATTAAATTTGAAAACTTATAATCCCTTTTTTCAGTTTCTGATAACGTGGCGTGGAGGTGCTGGCGTTCGATATAGCACTGGTTTAGCGTCCCGGTGAGTTGGTCTTTTTCTGACAGGAGATACTGTTGCTTCATCATCAGCGAACCCTGCTTCCGCACGCTCAACAGCATCTCATCACGAGTAACCATACCCGTGACCTGTAATGCCCTCAGCTCATGCATCAGGAAAGCCAGCTTCTCATCATGTCGGGCAATCATGACCTCTGTTCTGTGTATATGACCATTCAGTTGGGTCAGTTGACGCGTAAGGGCGCGCTTTTTGTTCGTTATTATTCGTACAAAGGCATCGGCGCTATTTAACGCATTCATTTAAAAACTCCAGGGATTCCTCTATCTCAGACTTCTCGTCCATACGCTGCCGGAGGAAATCCTTCATGTCGTCTTTCCTGTCCAGTGCATTATCATTTTGTTCATTCACCCCTTCCTGATACTCGCCCAGGTCCAGGAAAAGTTGCATCTCATTCTGACGAACAAGGTGATCGCGAAAACAGGAGGCCTGTTCCTGATGTTCGCGAGACGTCACCTGATTAGCCACACGGCTGAGGCTGTTTAAAATGTCGATGGCAGGAAAATGCCCTTTTGCGGCAAGTTTTTTGCTAAGGTAAATATGACCATCGAGGATCGAACGCACCTCGTCTCCGATAGCATCAGATTCATCCTCACTTTCAAGCAAAACAGAATAAAAAGCCGTGATTGATCCGGTCTGGAAACATCCGGGACGTTCCAGTAATTTAGGCAGGTCTTCAAATACAGAGGCGGGATATCCCCGGCGCGCAGGCATTTCCCCCATACTCAGGGCCAGATCGCGTAGCGCACGCGCATAACGCGTTACCGAATCAACAAACAGCAGGACATGTAATCCCTTATCGGCAAAATATTCCGCTATCGTGGTGGCAATCTTCGCCGCATTACAACGTTCAACGCAGGACCGGTCGGACGTGGAGTAAACGACGATGATCTGTGAACGTCTTGCCGAAAGCCTGAGCGCTTCAACCATCTCAGTGACCTCCCTGCCCCGTTCGCCAATCAATGCGATCACATAAATATCCGCGTGTGAATGTTCAATGATCATATTCATCAGCGAGGTCTTTCCACAGCCGGCCGATGCAAAAATCCCCATCCGTTGCCCTCTGCCACACGACAGCAACCCATCGATGGCCCGGACGCCAGTTATTAAGAGCTCAGAAATCGGCTTGCGGTGAGCAAAGTCCCGTGGATCACCATTAACGTGCCGTACGGACTCTATGTCACCTCCTGACGCCATGACGTCATCAAGACCGCCACAAATTTTGCCCAGCGCATTGATTATTTTTCCTTTTAAACCGTCCCCTAATTCAATACAAAAAGGTCTACCGGTAGGTACCAGAACATTATTGCGGGAATACCCCCTGTTATCATTAAGCAGGCTCAGAAGGGTATTTTCATTATTGAATCCGATCACTTGGGCATAACCGGCAATCACTGGTTCAGTGAGTGACTGGTGTATTTCACATACCTCCCCAATCGAGGTACCCGGTAAATCTGATTCAATCACATTACCTTGTATGCGCAAGGGATGGGACAGATAACGCAGATGTTTATCGACCATTCAGCATATCCTCCGTCACTTGATTACGGCTGAAAATGTCTGAACAGAAAGCAGGAAACGGTCAAGCATGTCATTAAAAGTGAAGGGCGACTGCAGTGCAATTTCGGTAATCTGAGCGCGGAGCTCAAGCATACCGTTAACAACGTGCAGCGCCGGCTGGCCAAAATAGAAAAAGGCCTCCTTATTCTGCATCAAGACCTCAATAATGTGCTCACTGTTGAACGCAAGACGTTGCACGTGATATTCGCCCAGTGATGACCAAATCCAGACATGCTCTTCCTCTTCGTGAAGGTAGACTGCCGGCAGTTCATTTTTCATGTTCAGACAGATGATAGAATGGTTATCTACAGACCTGTTTTTAATGTCATTAATTCCTGCCTGTTTCATGACATTCGCGAGCAGGCCAACCAAATCATATTTCATGAGTTTCTCCGGGGAGGTTTATCGAATCCAGAATGTTGACATTTACCGTTGAAGATATATCGCCGAAGGAAAGGACTTCACAATCCGGGTAAGTTATTTCGATGAGTTTTTTAACAAAGCGACGAATATCCTGCGCGACTAGCAAAATGACATCACGCGGCTGTATGCCGTGCTTTTTCATCACTCCCGTGAGCGTAACGATTAAATCGTCAACCTCATTGGGCGGAAGATTAATAAAACTGCCCGCCGATGTCTGTCGCACACCTTCCCGGATATGGCATTCCAGCTCATGTGACAGGGTAATTGCACTGATACGCCCGTCCAGCGCAAAACGATTTGAAATATAACGGGATAGCACGCTCCGGACATGCTCAACCAGCATGATAGGATCTTTCTCTTTCGGCGCCCATTGTACCAGAGCCTCCAGAATGAGTCGCATATTCCTGATCGAAATACGTTCCTGAAGAAGTCGCTGAAATACTTCCGTAATCCTTTGGACCGTATTATTTCTGAAGCATTCCTTCAGGAGTTCGGGATACTTTTTCTCCAGGTCGTCCAGAAGATTTTTAGACTCCTGAATTCCAAAAAACTCTGAGACATTTCGGACGAGCAATGTGGCTACGCATGAATAAAGTTCATCCACCGCACTGCGTGTGTAAAAACCAAGCGGTTTAACATTCTCTGCACGGGATTCAGGGATCCAGTAGGTTGCGCCTAGCGCGGTTTCAACGCGTTTTACGCTGTTGTCAATGCATGCAAGCTCTTCCCCCCGGAACAGTACTTTATGCATATCAGGGAAAATATCATACGCAACTACCTGAATTTCATTGATCGCCACATGAAATTTCCCCTGCGCTATTTCGTCTGAAAAGTTAATGATGATCTCTGGTAATCTGACGCCATATTCAATAAAGAAACTGCGCTTAATCAAGGAAGCAATGTTTTTAGCTTCGAAAAAGGATTTATAACCCTCATAAACCGAGATAATTAACGGGATGGTTTCTGGGATATATTCGCCATCGATGATATCCGCAGTTCCTTTTTCGGCTTTACTTCCCCCCTCTGCTGCCACATTCTCTTCGTCAGATTCCGGGTCGTTTTTAGTCATCCGTGTTCTGAAATAAACCAGCCCCAGCAAACCTGCGAGTACGAGAAAAACCGGAAAGGGAAAGCCAGGCAAAAGACCCAGCCCGACAGTGAGTAACGCGGTAATAAACAGGATGAACGAATTATTCAGCATATCATGCAGAATTTTGGCACCCAGATTCATATTGCGGGGCGTTTTGACGCGTGTCACCAGCATACCCGCGCTGATGGAAATCAGTAACGCGGGTATCTGTGCCACCAGCGCGTCCCCTACCGTCAGCAGCGAAAAAGTCGACACCGCGTGCGACATATCCATACCATGCTGGAAAACCCCTACCGAAATACCCCCCAGTAAGTTAACAAAGATGATGATAATCCCGGCAATAGCATCGCCTTTAATGAATTTCATTGCACCATCAAGCGCACCGTAAAGCTGAGATTCCGTCTCCAGCTCGCCCCGCCGCTTTTTAACCTCGCTGGCATCAATAACGCCGGCTTTTAAATCCGCATCAATGCTCATCTGCTTGCCCGGCATGGCATCGAGTGAAAAGCGGGCGGCTACCTCTGCGATACGTTCGCAACCTTTTGTAATCACAATAAACTGAACGATTGTAACGATGAAGAAAATAACAAAACCTACGACTAAATTATCCGCAATAACAAAGTTTCCAAAACTTGCAATAATTTCACCCGCATCAGCATCTTTTAGCACCAGCCGGCTGGTACTGATCGAAATAGCAAGCCTGAAAATCGTGCTAATGAGCAATATGGACGGGAAGGACGAAAAATCTATAGCTCTGCTGATATAGAATGAACTTAAGAATATTATCAGAGCTATAGTCAGATTGAGTCCGATTAGAAAATCAATTAAATACGTTGGAAGGGGTATAATAAGCATAACCACAACCATGATCATCAGTAGCAGTATGATCAGCTCAGGTCGGGAACATACGTTTTTTTGTAGCTTACGAAACATCTTAACCACACTCTTAGGGATAACTGGAAAACTGCAAGAAGAATATTTAATAAAGTGCACGCCGGGTAATATCGCCTTTACACAATCGTGTGACTGAACCATATAAATAATCCAGTACAGCATCTTCAACTTCCTGACTCAGGAAAAGCGAAGCCGGTGTGTTCCTGAAGATATCAATCCACTGAGTGTAAAGCGTGGCAATATTTCCGCTGTGTAATCCTGGCAAAAATATCTCATTTAATGCTTTCATTTGATCGCTGAATTCCACGGCGTCAATGAGCCCCGTGACATACAAATCCACTATTTGCACTTCCGGCAACCTGGCTCCATCCTGAATAAAAGACAGACCTTTTATTTTTTTCAGGAGCAGTTCATCCAGCGACCGAAGTTCGCGAACGTCACAAAATTTTGCGCTAAGTGGCCCAAATTCACTGAAATGCATACCGGGTTCCTGCGATTTCATATCCGCAACAAGCGCCCTGTATGTAAAAGCAAGCAAATAAAGTCTGTTAGGGCAGCCATATTCCTGGATCCAGTATTTATAAATCATACCGGGCCGCGGGTTATCCAGAAAATGCAGATAACATTGCCTCAGCGCAGCCGCAGATATCGCAACGCAGGGTTCATTGCTGAAGATTTTCGCTTCACGAGCAATGTTACTTCCAGAGATAATTTTCTTTCTGTCACCAAAAGCCAGTAACTCCTTCATTGTTTCAGTGACGTTTTTTTTCTGAAACTCTTCAAGCTCACGGGATAACAACATCTCCCGCATAGCTGAATATAAATCACTCTCATCCGCAAAGAATCCCCGGCCCAGGATGAGCAGACTGGTGTTTTGCTGCTGGCTTTTCACGGCCTTAACAAAAGACGCATACTGCTCTTCTGCATTATCCTGAAGAACCGCATCAAGATAATCATCCTCGGCGAGATTGGTCTTTTTCCCGTTACGGGAGAAAACCTGGAACTCACTGACAAGTTCCTCTAACTCTTCGGCCAGGTTTAAAAGATCCTCCGGCACCGCAGCCTGCGTACTGGTCTGCGGTTTGTTTTTGAGATGGTTGATGCCCGCTGCCGAAGAGTGCAGACCCGCGTAATGAACAGGCACCAGGGAACTTATTGCCATAGCAGCCTCTCAACGGACAGTTAGTGAAGTTTACGTAACATTGATACGGTGGCTTTTAAGGTGACATTATTGCCTGTCGTATCTCTGCCTAACACCGTATCGGTATCCGGATAACCCTGCCATGTTTCACCGTTAACCATGAGTCGGGGTTGAATCAAAAAAAGCCGGACCATTTTGGTATGGCTGGCGTAACTGTAATCAAACAGTTTCCCTAAAACAGGGATGTCGCGCAGAACAGGCACCCCCAGGTTGTGATGAATATCCTGATCGCGACTGTACCCCCCTACCAGTAAACTGTACCCAACAGGCACCCGAGCCTCCGTGCTGATTTGCGTATCATTGACCAACGGCAGCGCATCCGTCTGATTAACCCCCCCCTGTTCATTAGAAGGCAAACCGCCATCATGAATATTCAACAGCATTTCAATATTTCTGTCATGGAGATCAAGTCGCGGCAACACGCTTATCATCGTGCCATACGTCACCTTCTCAAGAGAGCTGGACCGCTCGCTGGAAAGTTTCGCGTAGAAACTGGTGTTATTATCAAACAGTGCAGGAATATTCTCTTGTGTGAGGATCTCTGGATGAGAAACCACTTCTGCCTCCTGCTTATCCACCAGTGCTGTCACGTTGGCTAAAAACTGAAGGCTACTGGATGGTGTCAGCGAACTGTTGTTAATAGTCACCCCATTCCCGGCCAGGGTTGCACTGCCCTGCCATTTGACGCCCAACTCATCAACGTTCTCTTTTTTGATATCAATGATCCATAACGACAGCTGTATCTGATGTTTGGGTACGTCTATCACCCGCACCATATCCTCGACAAAACTCACCTGCTGCTCCGTCCCCTGAATCATCAGACTGTTGGTATCTGAATAGGCCACGATTGTAATACCGCCTCCCCCCTCGGGGTCCGTTCTGAGCGTGTCCTTATGCGAGGGCGTGGATGTAAAGGCCGGCAAGGCAGGATAATGGCCGCTCTGGCTGTCTGACGCCACTTCCATGGCATGCCTGGTATCGTTATCTACGCTGATGCGCGCAGTGCTGCCCTGATAGCCGTTCGCACCCATCAGTTCCCTGAGCACCGATGCAATGCCCGGCACGGTAACGGGTTTGTCACGCTGCGTGAACGTCCTGTCATTGACAAACGTGTTTCTGAGCTGGATAACCCGGATGGTTGTCTCACCGGTGCCCGGTTTCGCGTAAGTCGCATCAATGTATTTCGCTGCGGCTTCAATTAAATCCACATAGACAGGCGGCCCTGATACATAAAATGCACCTGCGTGCCCGTCTGAGCGGACTGGAAAGCGCGCATCATATAAGCCCGTGGATTGAAGATAAGCCACCAGCCTGTCAAAAGGCGCATAGGCTAATCTGACCATGCGGCTCTCAATTTCACTGTTGTCGTAAAAATATATCGAGCTTCCGTCGTCATACCAAATTAACCCTGTCTTTGACGCAAGCGTATTCAGCAGATCTTTAGGGTGAGTGAGATCAAAATTTCCCGTTACCCTTTTTCTGGCCGCCTCAGGGCTGACCACAATCGGCTTGCCAATCACCCCCCCCAGCACATACATAACCTGCTGCAGAGAATCATTATTCGCAACGTAAACCCGCTCTTCCGCTGCTGAAGAAATATGCTCCGTATCGCCGGAAAAAATCGTACGTGCCTGACTGCTGGTACAGACACAGAAACTGATGAACACTATCAGAGCACTCAGGTTTTTATTAAATCCAAATCTACCCATTATTATCACAGCCTTTTAACTTCTTAAATTCACGTGGAGCCACACCAAAAATCATTCTGATTTCGCTGGCAAAATGCGAGGAAGAACAGTATCCATTGTCGTTTGCTATCCTTGAAATAGGCGCATTGACCTCAATTAATTGCAACACACTGCGGGCAGCACGCCAGAGACGTAACTTCTTTTTGGGGCTGTCATTAAAAATCGATAAACATAACTTCCGGAAATAGGATGGGGACAGACCATATCGCTTTCCGTATTCGCTGACATGTTGCTGATCCTCGTCGGCATTAAGAGCCTGAGAGAGTAAAAATCGCGCAATCCAGTAGCTTTCGAGTTTGTCGATGGCCTGCAGGATAGGAACTACCGAGGGTTCATTTTTGAGTAGCATCTCTGTAATAAGTAACGTATCAAGAGACCGGTAGGTCTGAAGGGCAGGCGTGATAATCAGTCCCGGCCGCTCGTCAATCACCATCTCTGTATCCGTGCCCCGCCGCTTCGCATTCGTGCCCTCGGTCAGGCGATTGGGATAAACCAGAAAAGTAAGCAATTCGACTACTTCCGGTAGCGAAATTCTTTCAACCACCCATTCACCCCAGAATGACATGGCTACCGCACGAGTGGCGAATATTAATAGGCCACCCGGAGCAGGCGTAATCTGATTTTCCACATCATCAGTCGGTATTGTTATTCGGGCAATTTCCCTGTCCTTTGCTTTAGCATAGACAAGCTCATTACCTACCTTTAACGATGTATCTTTAATACAATCCGTTCTTGTTCGTTTTAAACCCGGCTTAAGCTTTATTTTAAAACGCTCAAACGCGGCGTCGTTAATATCTAATGTCTTCATTCTCTTTGCCCTCACACATTATGCGCGCTCTAAAAAAGACAGAGAATACAGGGCACGCAATTGTTAAACCCTGCATCTCTAAAAACAAGATAAAAAAAGTTTAGATGCATTAAAATAATGTGAAATTAAACATCTTCAACTTTATATAAAAGAAATTTAATAACTATTAATTGATTTTCGCTCCACTCTCTCGTTAGGATTACTTCCGTTTAAAATTAAGCGCGATTCGCGATTTGTTGATCAAACACCTTGTGTTTCATCTGTAAAATGATAACCAACTTACATGGCATAATAATGAACCAGGATGAAAACCAGATTGCTGACTTGTCCACTGCGCCGGTTGTTCAGCAAAATTTTACGCTTAAATTACTTTTTGGCCCGATGTTTGGTTGTGAACTCAACTTACTGGCAGAAGACTATTTTCTGATAACAGGTTATGAAACACCCCGCGGGATAGAGGATGATGTTGTGCATGAACATCATGCGGCAGCGTTTGCCACGAATACACTCTATATCCCTTCCAGTGCTGAAGCGCCCAATATTACCCTGCACCTTTCAGAATGCCTGTCATCCAGAGATCCGGATGTATTCAGCATGGAACTGCATGATGAAAAAGACGTCACCAGAGAAAGTGTAAAACTTAATACGTTAATATCCCGGGGCATTATTCGTTTTGCGGTGAAACGCAGTGAAGAGGAATGGAATCTGCCCATAATAGATGCGGATTTGCCCACCCCTGAGAAACAAAAAGCCAATAAAAATTTCAAAAAGATTATCGCAACGCGTCGGTTCCTGATTGCGGGAGGGGGGATGGCAACCCTGCTGCTTCTGGCTGCGGTTTTTTTCGGGTTTAACCTGAATAAAGAGACCCCCAATCTGCATCCGCTTGAAGAACTCGTCGCTCATACGCCAGGCACAGTCAGCCTCCTCAAAAGCCGACAGGGAGATAGGATTTTTCTGTTGACGGAGAACTTTGAAACGCTTGAATGGATAAAAGCCTCGCTTTCGCGATCACCAGACATAAAAAATGCCGTGCCCGCACTCATAAATGACGAAGAACAGCAGGCGTTATCTGACCTGATTACAGCAGGCTACCCTGCTTTACAGGTGAATTTGCAGCACCCCTTACAACCCAGCCTGAGCCTGTATCAGGCTGTCCCGGTTCGGGACGTAATGAAAATAAAAAAAACCGTTATGCAAAGTCTGCCTTTTGCAAAAAGCGTCCAGGTTCAGATAAAAGACAAGAAGCAACTGCTTGAATCAGCCACTCAGGGACTCGACAGATTACATATCGTTTATGAGATGCATTCAGCACCATCAGGTTACACGCTGGCCATTAACGGCGATTTGCATGACACCACGCTGAATGATATTGAAAGCTTCATCCGGAACTTTTACCGCCAGTGGGGCGATAACTTCATACACTTTTCAGTGAACCCGAATGAAAACTTGTTACATGATAAGTCTTATGTGACGTCGCAGGGCGGATATGTTTTTCTCGGCCCTAAACAATGGTATTTCACATCAACGTTAGGAGAATCAAAATGGCGACTACACCAGTAAGAGGATTTATTGAGCATGTGGGGGATGATCTTGAAGAAGGTCTGAAAGATCTCAACACCCAATATCAAGATGCACTTACGGCGATTAAAGACCCGGCAAAAGCATCCGATCCGGGGGCTCTCGCAAAGTACCAGGAATGTCTGGGCGAATATCAGGCATTTCAGAATGTCAGGACCAGCATGATTAAAGTGTTCAGGGATATGGATTTGGGCATCATTTCTAATTACCACTGATATTAAATCACCGAGAAAAGGACTCTGAAAACAGAGTCCTTATAAAGAGGTTATCTATGTTTACAGTTACTGATGCCACATCGTTCCTGATGCAAAGCCATCCAGGTTCTGATGAAAATTTTCACTTGGATGTCAGAGCATCCGACGGAGGGGGTTTTAATCACTTCGTTGCTGACGCATATCGCCAGATCAATGCCAACGACATTAATTACAAAAATATGATTAATGCGTTTAGCACATCACCCACCTTAGCCAGCGATCCTGTAAAACTGATTCAGTGCCAGAAGTTAATGGGCGAATATAATATCTATGTCAACCTTATCAGTACCATAGCAAAAAAAGGCGTAGGCACTATTGAGACCCTGGAAAAATCTTAAAATGTTGATTATTTTTACTCGAATGATTGTGCTCATTATGGGGACATTCTTGCTCGTGGGTTGCAATCAACAAAGCCTTCTTGAAAATTTATCTCAGGAGCAGGCTAATCAGGTAATGGCAATCCTCCAGCAGCACAATATTCACGCAGAGAAAGCAGGCTCGCCCAAATCCGGTTTTGCAGTAACGGTCCCCCCGTCAGACATCACCTCAGCGCTCTCCGTGGTGGCACAATATCAACTCCCCCGGCCAGCTGAAGTTCAGATAGGACAGGCGTTTCCCGATAACGCTCTGGTTGCATCACCTGACGCGGAACAAACACGCATTTTGTCATTGCAGGAACAACGAATTGAGCAGTCGATACGAATTATCGATCAGGTGGTGAACGCAAGAGTTCATATCAGCTATCCCTCAGTGGATAAGGATTTTGATAATCATGCCGCGACGGAACATGCCAGCATTCTCATCACCTATAAAGGAAAAATCGATCAGAATCTGTTTATCTCTCAGATAAAACTGCTCATCAAGAACAGCTTTGATAATATTCTCTATGAAAATATTTCTGTGGTGCTTTTCAAGGCGTCAGATATCACCTATACGACGCAATCCCCGTCACATGACAAAACAATGATGATAGTAAGTGCCGCATCCATCATTTTACTGGGTATTTTAATTTTAGTAGCCAGCATTTTCTTTTACTTCAGAAAGCACCCTCTGCACCTGCAAAATGAAGCGGGTAATAAATGACAACGATGTATTATATTCCCAGTGAAGAACGAAACCGGGGATTAAATATAGCCTTTAATCCCGCAAGCTACGTTCATAAAAGTCATCTTCCATCGACCCTTTGCGAAGGGTACATGCACTTTGATAAATTTATCAACGTCTGGCTTTTCAGCCAATTCCCCTGCTTTAATGTCTGTCCGGAGCTCCGCTCCGGGGAGGGGGATGTAGTCCTCAACCTGATCGTAGATCACTGGTACGATCTGCTTAACGCTGCCCCCCTGCTGGGAGCCTATCTGTTAAGGAATAAACTGTTGAGTTCTCCGGCGTTACTGATGACGAACGGCGAATTGTTATCCTTTATCTCACTTCCTTTATCACTGGAAGTGCGCATCAATGAAACCCGCGAATGTGAAGATATTCTCGCACTCGGGCTGGCAATCATTTTGCAAATAGGCCGTCATCTTCCCCCCCCTCTCATTGAGCGTCTTTCGCTGATTTTTCCTAAAGGCCGTTCAGTCCCTGACGTTTCGGCAGAATCTACCGCAGCCAACATTAATGTTTTCAGGATGGCATTACGTTATGCGCACAATAAGTTGTAAAATTTTCCCGGAAAACAGTGATGTTGTCCTGATAAAATCAAGTAAACGCCAGCAGCAGAATTGCCTGGCTTTGGCGCTGGAACACACCCTCAGGCAGTGCAATGAAATAAAAAATGAACATCAGGCCCATCTGAAAAGACTGTATAAAGAAGCCGAATGCGAAGGGTACACGGCAGGCTTTACGCTCTTTTTTGAACAGTTTATTCGAATGTTGAGTGACTATGAGCGTCTGCAGCAGGAGCGTTTACAGGATCTTTTGGCTGCGCTGGACAAGAATATCCGCGCCGCGTTTAAGGACAAAGACATTGCTCAGCGCATCATCGCTCACGTCAGAGAACATTGCGTTTTACAACCGCCGCTGACCGTCATTGTGCCAAGAGGAACCGTTTTCCCCGAAGGAACGGATTTATCCACTGTCCGGTTTGGCGATTACGATCAGATCACGGTGAGCGGAAAAACCGCTTCAGTCCGGTTCCCTACCGAACTTGTCTGCCAGCGCTGGTTACAAAGCCTGGCGCCGGACGTTCACATCAGCCACATTGCGTTTAAAAAATTAATGACGGATTCTTTTACCCCCACCTTAAACAGGCTAAATCGGGCGATAAACGAAAACCAATTAAATACACCTGTCCAGGACAATCAAGCATGATTAATTTTCCTTCTACAAACGTGGCGGCCTATGAATCAGATGAAAAGAAGGAAAAGTTTAATGTCGAAGAATTCGATAAAAAAGTTCTCGAGTATATTAAAAAAGAGAGCGAGGATATGCCTTCTTTTACATTTATGACGGGTACGGGACTCGTGCAGCAGGAATCGCACGCGCTAATTAAGGCTATTCAGCATGAATTTCCCGACACTACGTTGCAGCTGATCACCGATGCAATCATGTACAGCGATTTGGCACTAAGAAAGGATGAACATTACCAAGCATTCACAGATTTGATTTTCGACAATGTAGCCAGAGGAACATATTGTTATAACATGATCATGAAGACGATGATCCATGACATCTTCTTCCCTGACAAAAATGATGATGACGATGATGATAAGAGTTTTTATTGAGAATAAGATCGGTTTATTTTAATGCAAAGTAGATCCCGTTTATTTCTTACATGTCATCGAAGCCTCCTTGCCGCGCTCTTTCTTTTCGCTTTCGCCGCCTCAGCCGGGGAGACGGACTGTATCACACAGGCGGCAGCGTGCCTGAGGGTCAACGATCTTCTTATCAAAGCGGTGATCTGGAAAGAATCCAGTTACCAGCCCCATCTGGTGCACCATAATATGAATAACAGCATCGATGTGGGGATGATGCAGATTAATAGTGTAAATTTTGATACGCTTTCCCGTCTGGGTATCGGCGCGACCAAGCTTCAGCAGAACAGCTGTGCAAACATTTACGCGGGGACCTGGTTGCTCAGTCTGGCCATCAAACGCCACGGGTATACCTGGGACGGCATAAGCTATTATCATTCCGCCAATCCTGTGTTACGTCAGCGGTATGCCAAAAGCCTCATCTCTATTATTCTGCATAATTCCCAGACGATCTCTGCCATTTCCGTGCCCGCAGATCCGGGCATGCAGCAACTATTCCATTGCGATCCATCTTAGTCCTCTCCTGAAATCGGCGTTTTCTGCATTCTTCAGCGGGCTCAGCCACATGAGACTTTAATAGCACGGTAAGCCCCGGCATTCCCCTCTCTTTTCCTTACATATTCGGTTCATATGCCCCCTCGTCCTGTCGCCCCGCGGCGTCAATCGCTGCCATGAGACTGGTCACACTTTTCTCAATACACGCCCTTCAGTAATTCATCAGTCTCCCGCAACACGGATGACGTCTCAGGCCAGTCAGTCCCGGTCAGAACAGCAAAATTTTGATGGCATCGGCCCGCGTAATACCGGCCTCGCGCCTGACAGCGGCTTGCTTCTCCCTAACCCCGACAGGCCATCATAAACTGAAAGCGCTACTGAAGGACAACTTACGCCGCGCATTCTGGTTACAGACACCATTGTCTTAACCGGTGACGCCACGACAAAATTCGGGTGGCCTTCACGTTCTGCGGGGAGGATCCTTCCTGTTGTCTCCCGTTAATACGGCCTGACCTCGCTCGTTTGTCTCAGCCGTGCAAACAAATCCAGACGTTTAGAAATACTCACTGTAGCACGCTGCTGCACGGCGATGCCTGTGAGGAAGGCGTGACCCGTTTGCTCAGTCCTGACGCTCTCATGACAGTGAGCCCCGGACCATTAATGCATTGAATTGTTAGAAAGTGCAGAGGGTGTAATATTCCATGGTCAGACCTTTTACATCTCCTCCGGGAATGAGGATGGCGCAGAACACCCAAAGGGGCACTGCGCAGACCCGGTTATTTTAGCGTTAACCCCTAGTCTGGAGGTAATTTATGAATAACAATTCGGTTTCCGATACCCATGGCAATTTTCATCTGCCTCTCAGCACCCTGACAGGTCAGCAGGCAGAAGCTGTACAGCGTTCCTCCTTAAACATAGGAGGATTGATACAGAACGTGAGGCTAACTGAAATGATGCCCACTTCAGGATACACACCATTGCCCCCCTTCCCTACGTTTCCGCCATCTTTACATAGGATGAGACAAGAGAGGCCCCTTTCCATTTCGGTCATGCCGTTTTTGAACCCAGACAGGCTCCCGCCTCACTCAATGACGCCGCTGTCCGTCCAGCCGGGGTCGCATATACCACAAAGTGCACGCTTTGCACCTCGCCCGGCCCCCGAAGAAACCACTGCGCTGCCCCGATATGATCTGAACCTGAATGCCACGCACCACTGGAGTCACGCGTTCACGGACCGGCAATCATCCTCATCCGATGCCTTTCACCTTCCTCGCACTGATGCCCCTGCTGACCGTCCCCGACCAGCAACCTCTGCGGCATCTGTAATGAACGCACCACGTTTTCACCGGCCCTGGGTCGATAATACCGGACACGCCTCCCCGGCATTGACCACACCACAGGCAGGCGTGTCAGCGGATCATGCGGCGACAATCCCAAAAGAGGTCATGACGGATCGTTTGCCCACCGGGACGGTTAAATCAGAGAAAAAATTCAGGATCCGCCATGCAACTTACGTAACAGAACTGACCGAAAAATGGGTACATGATGAGCTCAGGAAGGTGCGCGAAGCGGCCACGTTGAGAGGTCCGGAAGATGAGGAACTCCGGGTTGATCAGGCTAAACTGGTCCAGGGTGTGGCCGGTATGATGCTGAACCCGCATCGTCCTTTTAATGTTAATGCTACCTTGCTGGCGAATTATACCGGTATTAGCCGCGAAAAAATTTATAACAAACAGGCCATCCTGAAAAGGCAAATGAAAAAGAATATACCGCCCGCGGTTGACGTTCATCCCTATCCCGTCCTCACAGGAAATGCCAGGGAGAGGAGGGATAAAGTCGCTGAGATGCTGGTACAGCTCAAATTGCGTGGCATCAGGGCAAGCGATGCGGCAAAACATTATGGCATTTGTCTGAAGAGCCTGCACCAGGCCATAGAAGAAAGAATAAGTCTGCTGCCCGCAACTGATGAAAAAAAACGGGCATTAGAAGAAATGGAAAAAGAACTGCAGAAGAGGCAGTTAGCTGGTGATAATAATCCGATAAAAATCCTTGTGGCGTGGTATCTGAGACAGCCAGAACCTGTGCCCGTTAACACGTTTGATTTGGCCAGGCATCTGAACTGCTCACATGCGACCATTACGATAATGATATCCCACGTCAGGGCCTGTTCCCGGCTAACTGATGCATCCCGCGACTGGCTTCAAAAGTATGAGGTGCGCCGCTTATGCGCTAAACTGGCAGCAGCTGAATTCCGCAGCCCAGACAGACCGGATGATGTCTCCAGTGCTCTTTTTGCCGTTACAGTTGGCGTGTCACTGAGGGCTCTCAACCGGCATCTCTCTGAAACAATGCAGCCCAGAAAAAAAAGGGCAAAAAATCAGAAACCCTGACAGTCAGGACACCGACGGTAAGAGCTGAGCCAGCAAAAGCGGCGGGCAGTTTACGAAACGGATGACGGGATAACGGACGCAGCGGAGGTTACCATATTTCCTGCAGGCGTCGGGAAACAATCTTCTCTGATTAAGTGTCTTATGGGGATAATATTGTTACTCAGGACATAACATCAGATGCACTGCTAATGGGTGGAAAAGAGACGAACCTTATGTGTCAGCCCTGAGGCGGCTACGGCGCCCACAGACACGATAAAAGGAATACGGCAGCGCACGTCCGCACAATAATAGGCCCGGCTGGCCGGTAAGGGACAGGCCTGAGGCCCGTCCCTCCGGCAAATCACAGTGCCGTGGTAAAGGTTCGTGACACCACGTCCTGCTGTTGTTGCCGCGTCAGAGCATTAAACCTCACAGCATAGCCTGAAACACGCAACGTCAGCTGAGGGTAGAGTTCCGGATGCTCCATCGCATCCAGTAAGGTTTCCCGGTTGAGAACATTGATATTCAGATGTTGTCCTCCCTCACTGGTAGCATCATGGTGGAAATAGCCATCCAGCAATCCCGCAAGGTTATCCCGCTGCACCTCATCGTTTTTACCCAGCGCATGCGGAACAATGGTGAACGTATAGGAAATGCCGTCTTTGGCATAGGCGAAAGGCAACTTCGCCACCGACGTGAGTGAAGCCACCGCACCGTTCTGATCCCGCCCATGCATGGGATTTGCACCGGGTGCAAAAGGCTCACCAGCACGCCGGCCGTCTGGCGTATTACCGGTCTTCTGACCATACACCACGTTTGACGTGATCGTCAGTATGGACTGCGTTGGAACCGCATTACGGTAAGTCGGCAACTTCTGAATCTTCTTCATAAATCTGGCGACCAGATCGCAGGCAATGTCATCAACACGGGGATCGTTGTTACCAAATTTTGGGTAATCGCCTTTAATTGTGAAATCCACGGCGATACCGTCTTTATCCCTGATCGGATACACCTCGGCATGCTTGATAGCCGAAAGCGAATCCGCTGCGACAGACAGGCCGGCGATGCCACAGGCCATCGTGCGCTCAACATCACGATCATGCAGCGCCATTAATGCCGCTTCATAACAATATTTATCGTGCGAGTAGTGAATAATATTCAGCGCAGTCACGTACTGCCGTGCCAGCCAGTCCATGAACTGATCCAGCCTCTCCATGACAATACGGTAATCCAGTTTCACATCAGCAAGAGGCGGGATCTCAGGGCCGACCTGGATTTTAAGTTTCTCATCCACTCCCCCATTGATAGCATACAACAGAGTTTTTGCCAGATTGGCGCGGGCACCAAAAAACTGCATCTGTTTACCGACCACCATGGGACTGACACAACAGGCAATTGCATAATCATCGCTGTTAAAATCTGTCCGCATCAGGTCGTCGTTTTCATACTGCAGTGACGACGTGTCAATAGACACTTTTGACACATAGCGTTTGAATTCCAGAGGAAGACGCTCGGACCACAGCACCGTCATGTTAGGTTCAGGGTAAGGCCCCATGGTGTAAAGCGTATTCAGGAATCGGAACGTCGTCCGGGTAACAAGCGTACGCCCATCCAGCCCCATCCCACCCAGCACTTCCGTCGCCCATACAGGATCGCCGGAAAACAGAGAGTCAAATTCAGGGGTACGCAGGAAACGCACCATGCGAAGCTTCATGACCAGATGATCAATTAATTCCTGCGCCTGGGCTTCTGTCAGCACGCCGTTCTGCAGATCACGCTCAATATAAATATCAAAGAATGTGGACACACGCCCCAGTGACATGGCAACACCATTCTGGGTTTTCACGGCGGCAAGATAGCCAAAATATGTCCACTGAATGGCTTCCTGCGCCGTAACAGCCGGGAGGCTGATATCGAAACCATATTTGGCAGCCATCTCCTTCATCTGCTCCAGCGCACGGCACTGCTCCACAATTTCCTCGCGGAGCTGGATGTTCATTTCCAGATTTTCTCCGTTTTCAATCGCGTCCTGCAGTGACGCATACTGGCCCTTTTTGTCCTTAACAAGATAATCGATCCCGTATAATGCAACCCGACGGTAATCGCCGATGATCCGTCCCCGACCATAGGCATCGGGTAGCCCTGTTAACACACCTGACTTGCGGCAGTTCTTGATATCCGGAGTATAAAGTTCAAAAACGCCCTGGTTATGCGGCTTGCGGTATTTTGTGAAGATCTCTTTCAGTTGCGGATCTAGCTCGCGCCCATACACCTCACATGACGTTTCAATCATTTTGATGCCGCCAAAAGGCATCAGCGCTCGCTTCAGGGGTGCTTCTGTCTGCAGGCCTACAATAGTTTCAAGAGATTTGTCAATGTAGCCCGCGTCGTGCGATGTAATGCCTGATATCACATGGGTATCAAAATCAATCGGGGCCTTGGTTTGACTTTCCTGCTTGACGCCCTCCATAACCGTTTGCCAGAGCTGCTGGGTTGCCAGTGAAGCGCCTTCCAGAAACTGCTCATTACCTGCATACGGGGTATAGTTTTTCTGGATGAAATCTCTGACATCAACCTTATTTGCCCACTCTCCCTCGTTAAAACCTGTCCAAGCGCCCGTTTCATCAGGCGTTGTTGCATTTTGCATCGTCATAGAAATGCCCTTTCTCTAAAAAAATTGAATAATTCAATAAAAGTTACAACCGCCCAAAGGCGAGTAGTTTTGATCAGGGTCATTATTAGAACGAATTGCAGGTAAAGGACGCATTTCCATCAGAAACTATTACGCTCTGCTAACAGGGTGGCATGCGAATATGCAGGCAATCCTCCTCACATCATCTCATATTAATTCGCAATGGCTGAGTGCAGTCCCAGCGGGCAAAGAGATTAATTACCGCCGTATAATTTAACCGGACGGCTCCCCACTTCATTTATGGACTGGCCGGCCATCGGCCCGGTCAGAATGCGGGAAACGGTGAAATTAATAACCGTCTGCAGAATGAATTATTATCGATTAACAATAATTTTTCTTGCGCGATGAGTGCCCGCCGGAGATACTTGCTCTTGCCTGGATAAAGCAGGGTGTGCTTTTGATATGTCCCTGAAAGTTTTTCCTGCCGGAGTATAAACTGACCGCCTGTGTCTGCCTGATAAATAAAATGAAAAAACGGGCAAGACATCGACCACTACTGAGCCTAATCCGCACGGCACCGGTAATTTTCACAACGGATATGTGACGAAAGGTTATTCCATCCGAAATGCAGACAAAATAAGCGCACCATTCCTGAAGAATGGCAACGCACCCGGTAATGCCATTAATGACCGTGCAAATTCACATTACCAACCACACACCTGATCTGCGCCCACGACTTAAATGGGTAGGCAGCTACACCGTGACGGATAATTTCCCTGCCTGGTCCGCCGACGATATGTGTCCGCTGAACCTTCACCTGGGACAGATTTGTTCCGATAGTATTTTGGAGATCACCCTCTCTCCTCAGGAAATCGTCCCCTGATATTTCGAACCAGAATAATTTATTTCTCTCTCTCTCTCTCTGTGCAAAGGATGTCCAAAAAGGATAGCGTTATGCGTTTTAAATTTGTGAAATGCCTTATTTTCATCATTATTTTTCTATCTTTCATACGTCAGGCTGTTAGCCGGGAGCTTACACCTGAGGAATATGTACAACGCATTTTCTCTGCTACACAGCAGGCCTGGCCTGGCCTCCAACAGGTATGGAACACCCCGCTTTATAACCAGCTCAGACTCGTCGTTGCCGATGACCATAATGCCTGGGCGCTGGACAGCCACTCCCTGACACGGATCCCATACACCGAGATACAAAACCGTCACTTAACGGTGGAATATCTCAGTTATAAACAAATTCAGTGGTCAGACGCGCGTCCCACACTGTTTGTCGGCCTCGGCCCCACCCGCCCTGATCCCCAGGCCCCACAATGGCAATCTGAAACCTCGCGCGTCCCCACCCTCTTTAGTCTGGCAACGCATGAAGCGTTTCATTTTTACGTTCAGACTAAAAAAGGGGTCATTCCTGAACCTGATAAGCTCACAAGATCAACGCCCTATCCGGTACAGGACACTCCCCGGTTTTATCGTAACAACCTCATTCGTGCGTTATATGCCACCCTTCGGGGTGAGCATAAGGGGCTGGGTGAGGCCCGCTATTGGTACAACCTGTGGACAACTGTCTGTCCGGACGATGCCAGCCGCATCAGACAAACAGATCTTGTTGAGGGCACTGCGCGGTATATTGAAATCGCTGCGGAAATTATGGCACAGGGCCATCCATTCAACAGTATTACCTTCCGGCACGCACTGATTGAACAGTTAATGGAACCGTCACGCTACGTCTATACTCAGGCTGATTCTGAAAGTTATATCCTGGGCGCGCTGGCCGGATTCATTCTGGATGAAGAAAAGAAAACATGGCAGTCACGGGTAGCCGAGGGCATTACTCCTCTCGAAATAGTGCTAGAGGCAGTTTTACCTGTCCCCGCTCCCCTTGATCATAATCTTGCGGCAGACGTTAAAGAAGAAGTCAGAAAGATAAACAGCGCGACAGGCCCCGACATCGATGCATTCCGTAAACGTTACACCCTTGCAGGAGTGACCCGTATTTTTGTAGATACTGATCTTGCAGGCAGCTATTCTCTGAGTAAGGGCTTTTTTCGTGTGCGGGAAATCCCCTATGACCTGATGGTGGGATTGTCCTCAGAAGCGGTCTGGCCCTCCGGACATTACCGATTTAATTCGGTTACCGCTGCAGCCATCGATGCAACCACAGCGACAACGCAACATCAGTTTTTAGTGCTCTATGCCGGCAAGCTGCCTGCCAGTAATAAGGGACGATTGAAAATAATGAATGCAGAAATGTCTCTGGATATACCTTATCCCGCTGATGTCGGCAAGACGCATACTATCCACCTTCACTGAGTGCGCTTTATTTTTCCTGCGCTGGTAGCGTCCCTGTAATCCCGTTTATGGGGGGCTGCCAGCATCTTCCTGCCGGTTAATCTGCATCAGAAACGCCCCTGCCTGCCGCTATCTGCGCCTTTAATCAATAATGTCCCGACATTGCCCATACCCTGTCTACAGACAGGCAGCACTTCTGCTGAGAACGGTGCCAGCGTCAGTTCAGAAGAATGCCCGCCAGTGTGACGCGCAGCTCAATACACTCTATAAGTTACCCTCACCGTGAGGGCCTCTTATCACCAGAGTAATAAATTCACCTGAAACAGAATGACAAAAGATCCGATATTTCAGCAGAGGCGGTGGAATGAATAAGTGTTGAGACTAGCTGCGTACCATTCTTTATATCCCCTTAGGGCAATATCTGAACAATGTCTTTGCGCAGAGACCCCGATTTGCTGCCAGATTATTATCTTTGCATTTTCATTTTCATATTTCGATCCGGCCAGTTTCTTAACCGGACTGCCCGGGATATCCGGTTTACGCTCCACTTTTCACGTGATTGCCAGTCAGACTGACGGTACCCTATGAGTCAGGGAGTGCTTCCGCGGTGCGGCCCGGCTTGAGAAACCGTTACTGTGGTCATCGTATGTTCTGTTTCATCGCACGTCCACACCCTAAGGGCGTCGTACAGCTCAGCCTAAACACTTATCTGAACGTTGGTTTCAGACCTGCCTGCCCCCTGTCTTTCACCTATTCTTCCGCACTTACATGATTAACAGAATGCCAGGAGCTAGCCCCGGTTACTGAGTGTTATCTGGAGGGGCGGGGCATCCCGGGTAAAAGTAAGAAGAAGCGGGGCACCCGGCAGTAGTGCCGTTGCTGACCTGACGCGTGAGAGCTACTCAAGGTGCGTCTGGTATTGCGTCCATTATCCGGGACACAGACCGCCCTGCGTCTGCGGAAGGTAAGGCCGTGTAGGGTCCGCCTGTTTACCCTTGCGCATAAGCCGGACTCTGACCGCCATACAGTTCTGGTCGTAATACCCTGAGGTAAAGCCTTATCCATCATCATCCGTAATGGCAGGCCTTAACGTTCGTCAGCGCAGAGTAAAAAGTTCAGCGAAAATTGAAAGTGATTGTCCCGCAGGGTACACGGGGGGGATCGGCCGTGGCCAATAATCAAGTGCCCCTGACACTCCATCAGCCAGAGCCGATAAAGGGCCGCGTGTGTAAACCGGCCGGAGGCCGGGCCCAGGAACGCCTGGCGGCAGTCCAGCCAGGATGCCACTTGCAGGCAGTGGCGGGTGAAATGCCGTAGCGGCAGCACAGTTTGCTCTCCTGTACCTCAGAGCATTAGCGATTTCATCAACGGGTTTTTATGCCTTAGCCATGTCCGCGCGGTATCTGGCTCCGTCACAGGGCTGAACAGCGTGCAGGTGGCGGGCGTGGGTCGGCACACAAAAGTACCTTAAATTCAGATTTCTGCGTCATTTATCTCTGGCCGTCATAAAGCTCAGGCGCGGAAAGCGACATGACTGGTCGCGTACCGAAGCCGCCCCCGTTCTGGCAGGCTATAAGGAGAAAGGCGCTTGCTGGCTGATCTCCGGTGCAGGCAACGGCCTGCCATCCGCACGCGTACAGGAGGTCACACATGCTATTCGGTTGGCCGGTTATCTGAGCCATGAGTGGGTGAATTTGGTGGCCTGAATTATCAAAAGCGGCGTCCAGTGACGTACGGGATATATAGATGGCCTTTGCTGCCGCACGGTTTTTTACAGCATGACGGCCTGACCATTCACGGTCACTGAGAAGATAGTATTGCCATGATGCATTTTTAGCGCGTTCCAGTGAGCAGGTCAGTCTGAAGAGGTCATCTTGCTTAAGGAGCTCGCTTGTACAGGAACGCCAGAGGTAATCGAGTTTGCCCGTCAGATTTGCCCGTACACCATAAATTTTACCCTGGTTGATCAGCCAGTGCATTTCGGGAGCGAGCTCACGGGGAAAACGGTGTTGTTTCAGTGCAGTCGTAAGCCATCGGATGAGAAAAAGATTTTCATGCGCAGCAGATCGTATTTTACCATCCTGCTTAGCCAGATGCAGTGCAAGCAAGGCACACCATGCAAAATGGCCCTGATTTTGCGCCAGTGATTCGGAGAACATTATTTACCCCCCTGTTACAGCTTGTGAGTCAGTTTTAAAACATAAAACAGGATTCTGAACTTTATGATGTGGCGATATACCGGATGTGCTGCCGGCTTATGTTAGTCGGAGGACAGCACAGACAACACGACGCCTTCGATGGTACCTGTAGACGGAAAGGGGGGCCGGTGTCTGGGCAGTGATGACGAAAAATAATTAATGCATAATAGTTACTTCTGGATTTCACGCTGTCAATTCTCCCTTCAGTCATTCTCAGGGTAACTGCCCTGCGATGCGGCTGACTGGCCGGTCTGGGCGCATGGATAAAATAGATAATATTTATTTATCATTTGTCGGCGGGTTGCACCAGCTATTTATGTTGTCTGGCTTTGTTATAAAATGGGAACCGGCAGGAATAATAAGCGAAAGGGTTAAGAAATTAGCGTGTTTTTATCCCAAAAAAATCTGACTTTAACAACTGTTGTGAGCCTGACGGGTGTTCAGCCTGACGCAAAGCAGGCCCACACATTTATTTTCGTATGTACCCCGCTTATACGTGATTTTTTAAAAATAACAGCCCCTTTTAGTCCAAAAAAATTAACAGCAGAATTACAAATAAGTCCAAACCCGCAGTTAAATCTTAGCCAGATTAAATAAATCCTAACGATCCTCAGAAAGTTCCCGGCAAGGTCAATTATTCGTACTAGTCAAATAGAATTCATTTCCCCTCCCCCGATATGATGCGCACAACCGATTGGAAATAAGCTGAATACGCTAATTCCATGCGCCATTAACCATCTCCATTTACTCAAAAGGTAATATATGAATGCCTCACTTTCTTTCTTAACACGCAGTATTCTTATAGCGATGAGTGCGGGACTTTGCGCGGCCCCGGCACTGGCCAACAATCAAGCCACTCCAGCCCCGAAATTTTCCAAGCGAGGTGTTGAAGACGCTCATACGATTGCCGGGCACCTTGCCTGGGGTATACAACATGCCAATACGCAGGATGCGCTCATCAGCAATGTCCAGAAGGAGGACAACGAAAACAGAAATATTTATTATTCCCACAATGAAGTCCGTCAAAATAACCAGAGTCAGTCCCTGACCCTTGAGAATAGCAATTTCGACGGCCATACAGTTAATATGACGAAGCAAGGTAACGCGACGCTTATCATGAACAATTCGTCCGCGGATTTTGTCGAGTCCGGTGACAGTGGCAAGACCACAAATACGACGATTATCATGAATCACAGTCACCTTAACGGCCCTATAAAAGATAACGATTACGACAGCGCAAGCCATTCCAAAAGCTATCTGCGAGAAGCGGCTATTTATCAGGATCATCAGGACTTGGGTAATTTTACTGCCAGTCTGATGAATGGCAGTGTGGTCACTGGCAACATTGACGCCGCAACCGACGGGGGAGTGAAGCTGGTCCGCATCGCCGATAATAGTAAGGTTAAAGGAAAAGTTTTGCTGGGGGGGGCTTCATCAACGTTGCAGCAGATCGACTCGACTGTCTCGAATGATGTTATCATTTCAGGTACACAAACCGCGACCGCAGATTTGCAGGGTGCAACCAATGCAAACATCACTGCGTGGTCAAGCGGGAATACGTCTGTCAGCATTGCGAAAAACTCTGATATTTCAGGCACAGTCCAGGCTGACGGTAAAAACGTACGTGTGGCCATCTCTGATTCCACCGTGGGAAGAGATCTGAAAATTGGCGGCACTGAATCAACCGATGTGTCCATGAAAAATGCCCATGTAAACGGCGACATTACGTTAACGGGGGATGGGATCAAAACCGTTGTGCTGGAACAGAATAGCACCGTCGCGGGCAAACTGAATGCGGTGAAGAATGACGCTAAGAATTCGCTCTACATGGAGAAAGGAAGCAGTCTCCGGGGCGATGTACTGCACTTTGGCCACATTTCCGCCAAAGGAAACAACTCCCTCGTCCTGAGCAATCTTGAAAACGGAACAGTCAGCCTGAGTAGAGATTCACGGATCACAGTAGATACGCTGAAAGACACCACCATCAACGCCGACGCGTCCGATACCCTCAACGTGAAAAAGGCACTGTCCGGAAATAACACGCTGAACGTGTTAACCATTGCGCCTCATACCGCTGCCGGTACCCGACAGCTGGCGGATTTAGCGGGAGGCCCGGAACACCTGAACCCGCAATTTGCCAATAAAGCAAAAACATCCTCCGTTCGCGATGGCGCGAAAAACTACAAGTTGTCCCTTAGCGAGTCTATGGACAGGAAAGATCATACTGCCGTGATGATGACCGTGGCTGACAATGGCCTGACCAGCGACGTTCGGGGCGCAATTGCCGGACTGGAAGGTGCACGACAGTCTGGAATTGCCGTAGCAGACAGCCTGGCGAGCCATCTCAATCCTGCGCATAGCGTTCAGAATGGCGTCAGCGTATGGGCCGATTACCTGATGCGTAATGGCAAAAATGCGGATGCCGAAGATTACCATAATAATCTTCAGGGCAGTGTCCTGGGCATGGACTGGACGCAGGATGCCGGTGAAAGTAGCCATCTGACGTCCGGTGTGGCTTTTGCGGTCGCCCAGAACCGCATGACAAACACCAACGACGGTAACAGCTATACCAACAAGCAAAACAATCACTACTACAGCCTGTATAGCGGATGGCAGCAGGAGTCGAAAGAGGACTGCTGTGGCTACTTTGCTAACGGTAGCTTCACCTATGGTGACATCCGTTCTTCGCAGAACGCACTCAACGTGGTTGAAGGTGCGACGACCAACGCGCGTGAGCAACTGATGTCAGCGTCAAAAGGGAAAACCTATAACGCTGAAATCCGGGGCGGCCTGAACATTAAAGCTTCAGACTACGCGAATGTTCAGCCTTACATCATTGCTGGCTGGAGCAAAGCCACTGATTCTGGTTTCACCAATCAGTACGTTACCGTTGACCGTAACAGCAATGAAAGCCGTTATGCCGGTGCAGGGATCCGCGCCGTCAGTCACTTCAGCCTGGGGTCAGTCAACATTAACCCTTGGGTGGATGCTGCCTATACCACAGAGCTGGGTAACAAAGCGGACTTTTACGTTAACGGAGAACGAGTCTCTCAGGGACACAAACGCCGGACTGAAACGCTGGGCGCGGGAACTGACGTTGCCATTACCCCGGCACTGGATCTGAACGTGGGGGCATACACCGGCGCGGGCAGTGTTAAAAACGATGTCAGCGTGCTGGCGGGTATCAAATACACGTTCTGATCCAGCCAGTCACCCCGACCCACTGTAAGGCGAAAGTATCTTATCTGATGAGGGGGCGCTGCACGCTTTTCCGGTAATGCCAGCCCGCCACATCCCTCAGGGACGTGGCGGGAATCCTGTGTGATGGGCGCGTCATCATAGCCATATACTTTTCATTAACCGCGCGTCAACCGTACAAACTTCCACAGTCAACCACCCCGTCAGTCATCCTTTCCTGTCACGGGGGTCGAAGCGGGAATGATGCCTGACTTATCAGAACAGGAACAGCCTAAGGGCTGGCGCAGGAAAGGGATATCAACGTTCCGTCCCATTGGCAATAACGGCAAAACGCAACGTTCCGCTTATTCAGTAATTCCCGCACCGCCGCGATGTAAATCCCATCAAGCATGAAGATATGCCCTTAACGCCCGCGCAGGTTTATTCATGTCGCTTATCAAGCCAGTCATACCAGCTGTCCAGACCTTCACCGTGTAATGCGGAAAGGATAATAATGTCCAGTTGCGGATTAACCATCAGAGCATTTTCCATACACTCCAGCACGTCAAACTCGACATGGGACAATAAATCCGATTTAGTGATGATCAGCAGCGTAGCAGCAACAAAAAGCTGGGGATGTTTTAACGGTTTGTCAGCCCCTTCCGCCACAGAGAGCAGCACGACGCTTTCGTGCTCACCCAGGTCCATACTTCGTGGACAGGACAGACTACCCACGTTTTCAATAAAAACAATGCTGCCACTGGCCGGGTCCAGATGATTCAGCGCATCTGCTACCATGCCGGCATTAAGACCACAGTGTCTGCCCGTATTGATTTGAACAACGGGTGTACCAGTAGCGCGGATAAGCAAGGCATCAGAAGAGGTATAAGGATCGCCTTCAATCACATAAAAAGGAATGTGCCGATTAAGCGTCTTCAGAGTTGCCATTAACAGGCTGGTTTTCCCTGCGCCGGGACTGGAGATCAATGCGATAGCACGCGCATTTTTTTCCGAAAAAAACGTCCGGTTCGCGGATGCTGTGGAGAGACTCTCATGCGTAATACACGGCACCTTGACCTGCCGGGAGCGCCCGGAATGCCGGCATTTCATGACAGGCAAGGTTGTCTCTTTTTGCACAGCAGCAGCGAATCGCCCTTTAACTGTAACCCGAAGCAGGCAGGTCGCGGTGTTGTCATCAGGACATTCCCCTTTCCGACTGAGATGAACAATGGAAGCCCCTCTCTCAGGCAGTTCCTTCACCCTGTAAGCCATATTACCCCCTTTCTTTACAGAAGCGTCTAATGGACGCGTCGGCAGTCACGTGCGTTATCCTGACAGGAGAGGTCATCCGTGACACTTAGCGCTGAATAACCCAACGTTATCGCCTGCTGCGTTGCTGGAGGCTAACCCCATACCAGCAAAGACGGACATACGCGTTCCCCGCCATTTATCTTCGCCATGCTATCATCACCGGCGCAGGCTCAATCATCGAAACCAGATGGACAGAAGTCTGAGGTCATGCAAGTGCAGTGCCAGATCGCCAACCGCACCATGGGCATTAAAAAACACAAGCCGGGCTTAAAATTTGGCATAAAAATTGCAATATTTAATTTTCAATCTTACATTTAACAGGAGATGATCATGAAAAATCCGATGGAGCTGCGGAAAAAAGCGGAGATCATTGCGCAACATCATCAGCGCCTCCAGTCCGAGTGGCGACGCTATTGTCGTACTCTTGATCAGGCAGTTTCCTTATCTCAATCAGACTACTACCTCATGGCGGAGTTAGTCGCGGATGACGCGCTGCATTTCCGACTGTACGACCATTTTATCATTCGCATAGCAATGATGGATGACTTCAACAGTCACGTGATCGAATACTCGCTTTATGAACGGGGTGGTAACGAAAGCATTGTGCTTGCCACTGCCACCCTCAGTGAAGAAGGTTGCCTTGATGGCTGGGTCAGTAATAAAGACCGCGAAGCCGTGCTTGATCATTACCTGAGCAAGCTTGAACCTCTTTATGACTACCTCTATTCATCAATCCATAATAATAAACCGGTGCCCATGCCATCTTCCCAACAGCTGCGGTCTGGTAATGTTCATAATGTAAACTGACAATGTCATAATGTCTGATTAAGACACTTTTCGTCATAAATGATGAATTCAGGTGACACCGAAACCCTGAGACGTGACGTTCTCTAAAAGCTCCACAGTCAGGGGATCACGGCATTCCCCTCCTGAGTCATCAAACTACAATATCCGGCAGGGACTGCCCCTTAATCCAGGTTATCGGCAAGTGCCGGGTAGCGCTTCATGCCCCTATCAGGCTGTGCGGCGGCTGATTCACCGATTCGCTTCACCCACTCGATCCATCCAAAGGCGGTTTGAGGGCAAATAAAATCTGCCCTCCAAGACTGTAACTGGTGCGTGGGAAGCCGGGCCAGGGACGACATTCAGTAGAACTACTTTTGTAGCTTCCCCGCCGAAGAATCCTGAAACAGCCAGTCACCCTTACAGCACGTCCAATCCCACATTTTTGTTAACAACATTCTGGACAGCTTAAAAACTTAAACAACCCTCCTGAAAATTTCCGGAATTATTGGCCAAAATCGCGGAACAGGCACCCGAACCGGTTGACCGGGTACCAACAGATTCAGGTTTATTTTGCCCTTATATGGTTTTAAAAAATTAATTAAAATGACGACTGAACATACTGAGTGATCGTCTGGATGAATCGGGAGTTTTTATGAAAAATAAACAGGATACGACCATCGTGCACATACCAGAGCTGTCTGATTTCAGAACAATATATAGCGCTACAGGGGGACTTATTCTGGTTGATTTGATAATGAAAGACTCACTGGAGGGGTGCATTTCTCACCCCCAGACCTTTCCAGAACTACAACTGGGTATGCGAACCGATATAGCGAGAGAACTGGCAGTTGACCTCCTGAGGTGCGTCGAAGAAGTTGAAGCCGGTCGCCACCACCCGTAACTCAGGTTTCTGTACTGAACACCAGCCCATGTCTGCCCCTGGCATAGCGCCCAATCCATTCATGTGACGAGAAATTTAACATGCTTTTGATGTCTGTAAGGGAATCTGAGACGCTGGCGAGCGGCGAGACAGTTGCCTGTCTAGTGGGCAGGCAATCGACATTGTCGGTTGCCGAAGTGAAAATAAGACCTGCTAGCCTGCCTGATAAGCCTCCACCGGGTGCCGGGCCTTTATCGTCTTCCCTCATTCATTCTGCAGACCCGGACTGCACTCTGGCAATCAGTGCTCTTAAAGCGGTACAGAAATCGCTTTTCTCCGGGAGGAAGAGTGAACAATCCTGCCTTACTGCATTCAACTGCGAAGAAAATTTGCCAGATTTACGCTCCCTTCTGGTTCCATCTGTTCGATTCAGTATGAGCCGTTGAAATCACCATTCATAGCAATTTGATAACACTACTTTTTCTCAAGAGAATGCAGGGATATTCCGGATGAGGTGAACGCATTTTTCAGGCCCAGATTTATGTTGATCTGAATCACTGTCATGACGGCGGGATCGCCGCGTAATATGTCATAACGGGTGTCTGCAATTAGCCAGAATAAGCAACCGCACAATGTTTCTGAAGCGAATTACAAAGCCTCTCCCTCAATGAATTAATCGATAAAGCAAAGATCAGAATGCATCTCGCGCCACAATGAGTCTCAAAACGTCGGTGTGTCTTAAACTTATTAATTACCACCTGGCTTGACACAGACCCCTGAAGGTTAAGAGTGATCGGTTTTAAAATGGGTGACGAATCCATTAATAAACGCGAGGTAACTCTCATGGTTCATCCTGATATGCCCATCTTAACATAAAACCGGGGTGCCCGATCTGGCCGAAATAAACCGTTAACTTCTCAAAAGCCTGTTAAATCAGGGACGTGTCGCGTGATAGCCTACTTCGCTATCAGGGGCTTATTAAAGAGGGTGGTATGACGCACTGGTTAATCAGAATCGCTGGGGCCCAACCTGATGTATCGCGCCGATGAGGCCAACGAAGGCGTGATTGTTGGGTGTGCCGTTGAGTTTCCGGCTCATGGTCTGCACTGTACCAGTAATGAGCGGCATAAAAAGGCGCCGTTATATCCTGCCGCGGCGTGCATGCCATCTGGCAACAACACAACCTGAGAACTTCCGTAACCAACTGAAAACGCTTGAGGTAAAAATCGCCAGTTAACGCACAGTGATTACCGACGCTTAAATCACCGCGCTAAAAGGGGTCTCTTTGCTTGCAGGACACCTTTAACGCAGGTGACCTGAAAGCTGTAGCCCATATCTGCCAGCATATGTTCGCCAGCGCTGACTCAACGGTAGCATACCGTTAACGCTATACGCGTAAAACATCGACCACTGCCGCAAACCGTGCCGCCGCGCTATGAGACCCGGAGGCTGCCAATGCTGAGGATAATGACCGGCAGAGGGACGGTGTACTGGTAAAGTGGAGCCGCATAATGACCCGTTGTATCTGGCCATAAGCGATATCGACCTCGGGAAATGAAAGCAATGTCCTCGCTCACGAACGACATCAGTGAGCGCGTCCATTGACCATTTGCAGGATTTTTATCAGATTACGTTCCGCAGGGAGTAATAAAGGTACGGGGTAAGCCTTCGGTCGAAGTCGGACAGCTGGCTTAGGATCTTAATAATGAGCGAACTTATCAGGGGAAAAGTGCTCCAGGCGCACGCCTATGGCATCAAGACTTGATGGAAAACGGGTATGGGCTGAAAAGAATCTGAACCGGATTTAATCTGACTGACTTCTTTAAAATAAGCGGCAACTGTCAGATCAGGAGTGCGCTAAAACAATTAAGCTGATGTTGTCAATTCCCGAGGGTGGTAGAGCGTTCCCCCCTTCCACCTAAGTTATCAAATAACCGTCATCCGCAACTGATCGGTTGCGGACACTATCTGCCCGGGCAAAAAACAGCACCGGCCTGCAAAGGCATAGTTAAGGTATATTAAATAAAATTAATATTTATGGTAAAGTTCTTCCCCCATGCAGACGCATTGCTGACACAGCTCTGAAATAATTCTGGAGACCCGGAATGCCACATGTAAAATTTAAGGATAAATATAAAAATCATTCCTCAATAGCAGATTTTTACCCGCTGAGACGAAACAAAACGTGTGATTCATGTAACCAGAGGTCTTGTCTGTCTACTCATGATTTCTCTTTAAAGATCTCACATCAGGATTTGTATAAGCCTGAAAACATAATGATTAAAAATCCTGACGCCCTCAGACATGAAAATATGACGAAAATTATCCGTTGTCTGGCAAGGTCCGGCGTACAGAACATCATATTGTCACTACCGGGCAAGGATCTGACGGACAGAATGCTGCTTCAGCTTTTAAAAATAAAGTGGGCATTGAGACTGCGGCGTGTACTGCGGGCTCAGGGCGTGAAAGAGCCTTCAGTGCAGTTTACTGTGAATATCATTCTGAGTGGTTTGCAGGATAACGTGCTTCTGCAAATGCCAGCCAGTAAAAGCACTTTACTTCCGCCCGATATCAAAAAGAAAATTTCGCGGGCACAACGCGTTGGGCTGCCTGTTAGCGTCACCACGTTCGTTTCAACCCGGCGTAACGCAAAGGCGCTCGTTCCTCTATATCAAGAGCTGCTACGCTTAAAGGTCAGTTCGTGGATAATCAACCCGTTAATGTCGCCCGCCCTTCCAGCAGATGATCCTGACATTGTATCTGAAAAATCACTAAATATCAGAGAGATGCTTGATGCCTGTCAGTCTGTTATTGCTGATTATTTAAGTTCGGGTCCTGACGCGCGCAGGATGAACCTCGTCATCCCGCCTCTCTTTGACTCCGCCATGTTATCGGGAAATGCTCTCCCGGGAAAAAAGAATATTGCACTGTTTCACCAGTACAGACCCCGGAATATCATCACAACCTCACTGCTTAAGCAGTGTCTGCTACTTCGGGAGATCGGTGAAAACCTTTTCGAATCAGATGCCATTACGGTGAGTGATGATGCGGCAGATGGGCACGCTGATGATCTTGACTTTAAAGAACTCTCCATTGCCGATTTAAGTTGTTGCAGCTGTCGATACCGAAATCTCTGGCGTGGGGATCATCCTACACAAGCGCATTCAGTACGTGCTCTTATTCGCAGGCCAGATCCGATTTGTTGCTATTTATCACTGTTTTTAGAAAACAAACTCCTGCCTATCTACCCGCAATCTTTACGGAACGAGATTTTGTCCCGACTGGATGCATATGGTACGCCGCCTGCCAAAAAACTGAATATCTGATAGACCGGGTGCAGTGTAAAAACGTGAATTGAAGCGATCATGCCCTGCATCAGGTGCATTGAATTCACCTGCGCACCATTTTCGCAGATTGATGCCCGGTTAAGCCCGAAGGAGTCAGATCTTCAGGGTCCGGAAATAAAAAAGTAAAAAAATACTGATTTTAAAAAGAAATTCCCGAAAATGCGGGTTCAGGCTTATACTGCTGATGATCATAGCGTTTTCATGTTTACACCGAATCCCATCAAGCCATCAGAAGATAAAACCGCGTTTTCTTCCTGTAGGTATCTGCGGTTTAACGAGCCCGGTTCTCCCCACTTTCACCGCATATCCGCTTTAAAAGAATAAAGTTTGCTGCCATTATATTTTATAAAAACTGGACCGGTGTCTGACAGTATTAATATCCCATCATGACAGGTGCGCTTTCAGGCGCGCTCCGGTTCGCCCCGTGTAAAATCAGGATTTATTGATCTGGGGTGTAATTATTAAATATGAGCACATGTTATCATCCCGGTTTGCACTGACAGCGACACATTCCTGATGAAAATGACGTCACGCTATTGTTGAATATTCTCCTGTCAACCTTCATCATTATTTTTTCAGGAAGCGCTGAACATATCAGCGCCAGTTATCGTTGAAGACCATTATCAACCGTCGCACATCAGATGACCTAAAGTCGTTTCAAAGACCGTGGAACGTTGTCCACGAAGGGCTGGGGTGGATCAATCCTGTACCATTTTTTATTGATTCAAACACTAATAAGAGAGATACGAAAACATATATAAAATATAAAAAGTGCACACTGACAAAAGGACGTCAGCATCACTGGTGCTCTCGCGATGCAGTCCCATTACCAGGGCTTGGGGGGGACTGACCTGACTCTCATCTTTGCGCGCTGGCTGACTTACCAAAAGAGAAATGCAGGCAACAGCGAGGCAATGAACCTCAGTGTCCGGCGTTTCAACATCTCTCTTTTCTCCTGTATCACATATTTAAGGCGGAACAACAAATGAAAGAAGGTAGCTGGATTGTCATTGGCACGGCCATATTAATGGTACTTTTGTATACGGCCATTATTTTCCACTCCCTCAGGTAGCAATGGCTATTTTTTGCTTGCCAACACAATAGTCCATCCATTCCTGATCTGCAGATATGAATATATCAGCCGGAGTATCTTTTTCAATTTGTAGCGCTAATGTAGATGATGCCGCGAAAGAGGCGGTGATCTCTACACCAGTCTGCTTTTGGTGTTGGCTGGCAATATCTTTGATAGCATTTGTTAATGAAGCGGCAGCAAAGACAGTAACGTGCTCAGCTGCCTGAGCATGAACGGTCAATCCCAACGCCAATGCAAATGTTTGTAGCAGTTTTTTCCATTGATATTTCATAGCATTCCTCTTAAGTGAGCAGATTATGCAACCAGGCATATACACTCACTCATTAATCTTACTAACTTAATTAACAAGGGAAAAATAAACAAGTCATGAGTCCCAGGTTTCAATTCCGCCATGATGGCATTTACGTTGGCGGAGGAGAAACTATGCGACAGCAAACAGGCTTTTACTAATTTAAAAAAATCAAACTTCGTTCAAAATTCTAAATAATGAAGTACCTTTCAGGCTTTCGTTCTTTTCAGGAGAGTTCAGATACAACATTTTCGTACTAATGACTTATTTTCCTGCCTGTGAAGATATCTCTCATCAAAATATTCAACTGGATTTTTGTCAAAAGAACAGACAGTGCAGATAATGCTAATCTGGCATACTGATGATCGGGTGATGAGATAGGAATGACGCGCCACCCGTGGTTTCCCTGCCGACGGCGACGGCCATATGCCAGTTTGGGCGCCGCCATCCAGCCTGATTCGCGGTTCATAAACATTTTTTTGAAAGAACTCCTGGGCACCGCGATCATCGCACCTGACAGGAGTGCGAGCAGCAGCAAGAGATTGGGCATACACCCACCTGACATGTATGATACAGCATGCACAGGACGCACAATGCGGGTTTTACATGGTGATGACACAATGCGGGATTCGTACGCAGCACCCTATCGTTCTGGACCGGATGGCTCAACATCCACAAGAACAAACAACGGCACTCACAGCATAACGTTTCATCGTGCCCCCGGCCACGTACATGACAGTCAGCCGGTATTCTTCATCCCCGGCAAACCACCCCAGCCAGCAGTTCCTCCCTGCCTTAATATCTCGATTTTGCTATTCAGCCAGCCCTTATACTACGCGCTGACCCGCTCGAGCCTTCAAACCACTGTCCTTTAAGGCCCACTGAGATGACAGGTAGCGCAATCATCTCGAACGGTATGGCTGCGTCAGAATTTAAAAAACTTACTTCCTGATCAGGAACCAGCAGAAATCGTCTTGCCGGTAATGCCATAGTGGAGAAGATGAATAACTTTTAGAGAGCTACATGGCTACCGAATTTATTTTCGTAGAGACGTAGATGTTACGCATAAAATATTAATGATTAATTGGCGGCAGATCTCGGTAATCTAGTCTTTGGTCAGACGTCGGGCAAGTCAGTATAATGATTAAGCTCTCATCAAAGCTGCATCGTACATGCAACTTCGAATTTTTCTTTATTCTGATGTCCCGCCAAACTCCTTGTAACACCGGCTAAAAGCTCAGTTAAAACGTCTACGATGCCTTTGTGTTGGCGTGATTCTGCGATCATCACCAACCAGCCCTTGAATTAGTTACGGATTTTCACCAATTTTTCTTTAAAAAGTCATGTTTATTCAATGACTATCCTGATGTCAACGCCATTGTGTATGGAATACTGCGGTATGCTTCATATTTTCCATAACTTCGACCTTCCCGCAAATTCATTGAACAGGCATTCCGACACTTCTGAATTCATGCTTTTGCGCATTAGTCATCAGCGCGTTCCCATCCTATTAGCGGATTTTTGCCAGGTCGTCTTTCGTCAGGCCAGTCAGTTTGAGGATAATGCTGTCATCAAAACCATTATCCCGCATGTTGCGGGCAACTTCGAGGATACCTTCGTTGTGTCCTGCCTGTCGACCACGCAAAAAACCTTTCTCGATACCCTTCTCGATACCCTTCTCGATGCCCTTCTCGATGCCTTTCTGTTCAAGCTGTTGTGCGATAGTCATCAGTGCGTCCTCCTGTTGTGGCAACCGCTGTGCCAGTTCACGAATAAAGGCCTCTGCGTCTGTTGTTTCGCCTGCCTGTACAAGGTAGTTTATCAGTGTAACCAGTTGTTGTCCTGTCAAGTGCTCTGCCAGTAACAGGGAAGTCAAATTGTGTAACAGGTCTGCCAAATCTCTTTGATGAATGTGTTTCTGAAGAAGCGTCAGCGCCGCCATACTGCGATGTTCCATGATCTCTTCATCAGGTATGACCGTAATATCAACCAGCGGAAAATTTTCGCTGTAAAGCTTTTCCGCTAATTCGGGTTCACTGAATTCATCAAGCCAGCAGGTAGAATATGGATAAGGACTTCGCTTTCCCATGTAGAACAATACCGGTATCACCAGTGGTAATTTTTTATGTCCTGCGTCCAGATGGCGTTGCATGGCGGCAACCGCGTAACGAAGCAGACGGAAAGCCATGTGTTTATCCGGCGTGGACTGGTGCTCAATGAGAACCTGGATATAACCATCATCTCCGGCTGTAGTTCTGAGACTGTAGAGTACGTCACTGAAATAGGGACGTAAACTATCCTCAACAAAGCTTCCTGACTCCAGTCGAAGCGTATTAAAGTCGCAAATAGCCTGCAACTCAGCTGGCAAATGCAACTCCATAAAATCCCGTGCAGTATCAGGATGTGTCAGAAACTGTTTAAAAATCAAGTCATGTGGGGTCGGAGTGCCATTTGCACCGTCTTTTCTTTTCCTGTCAGACATGCCTTTCTCCATTGACACTTTTTCTCCGGATGTTACCGGAACGCCTGTCATGAGCGTTGGCCGTCTGAAGGCGGTTGATTAAAATATACCTGTGAATTCGCCGTCCCTGACGCAGTAACTTCCGGTTTAGCTATCCAGCAGAATTTTTATTGGATTTAATTGCGGCTCAGAATCCGACTACCATCTTAAGAAGGGTCCGAATTTAAAAGTTACAGGCAATGTCGGACGCGAACACGCCACACCTGTAAAGCAATCCAGCCCCAGCTCGTATGACGTTGCGGCCTCACGGGAAAGAAGAATCTGGCACCCCCTCTCACATCAGGCACCAGACTTTCGCGCGTCAGGCCAAGCAGAGGACAGCTGCTCGCGGTAAATCTTAGGTCCATCATCGCTTGCCTGCACCTGTTCTTCACCTGCTTCACGCACTTTTCGGGCGAAATCTTCGTCAGATGTTTCCTGGCCGGTTGTCCCAATCAGCCCGGTAGCACGTCACAAAATAGCGGTAATTGCCCGGCGTTGCTCAGTCAGGTCACAGAGATTAGGGTAGCGTCGATATGTGCGATGTTCAGCAGCTCGACCCTGCCTTATTCGCGGATTTTTGCCATATCGTCTTTCGTCAGGCCAGTCAGTCTAATGATTATGTTGTCGCCAAAGCCGTTATCCCGCATGTTACGGGCGACGTCGAGCATACCTTCCTTGTAACCTGCCTGCCGGCCACGTAAAAAACCCTTCCTGATACCCTTCCTGATACCCTTCTCGATGCCCTTCTGTTCAAGCTGTTGTGCGATGGTCATCAGTTCGTCCTCCTGTTGTGGCACCCGTTGTTCCTCTTCCCGTATAAAGGTCTCTGAATCTGTTAGTGCGGGGAGCAGACAGATTAAATACAGTGGTAATTACATCTTTTTATCGACTCAATGATATTGCCCTTAAAGGCATCGGTTAGCTGTTGACAAGACGATCTGACTTTCGCTTATTCATCCGTGGTAACTTCAACGGCCCAGATATTTGTGACATCCTCCCCGGCCTGAAGGACACCGTTTTACTCGGTATTGGGCAGTGGCCTGAGCTCCACCGCGCCTGGCTGGTCGTAATTAACATCGATAAGGCATCTGGCACTGAATGCAGCCTGCATGAGAAGAGTCATTCGTGTTTTCCGGATCAGTAAGCACTGAAAGTGCTTCTGAACGTTGCGGTTCATGAACGTTCCAGATACTGGCCTTACCCCTGTTGAAGAGGCCCCAGCCGTCTTCCCTGTTTGCGTCGCTAATTGCGCCAGTTAATTTGAAGCGGGTGATGTTCATTCTCAGCTAAGGTCTGTTTCTCATTAGCCAACACCCTGAGTGACGCTTAATTAAACGCTGATGAACACGTCTTGAATATTACCGCATCTGAATTATTATCTGAATTGTCTAAAAGATAGATCATTCATTGAACCCGCTCGTGCTTTAATTATGGTTCAAGAGGATATCTCTACGCGGTAACTAATTGTGATAAAAATGCATAATTTAAAATGGTGAGGTCCGGTATGTTCCCGCGAGCGCCGTCTCCTTACATCAGACTGGCATGATAAAAGGCTCTGGCCCGAAAATCCGTTTTAGCGCGCCAGTGAATTTAAGCTGATCTTAACGTCATAACATTGTGATGGGACAAACTGATTGAAAACGCCATTTTTCTTTTTACATACGGACCCGTTCTCGGTGAGCAATTGCTGTTACATAGGCCTCCGCTGGGCTGTGGGCACATTATTCTGTCAGACGATGGCTTACCTGATAACAAACACTTGCTGAAGAAAAATATTGCCCCTTACCTGCTGAGATTACTTATAACTCATAACAACATTAACGAATTTGGTTCTCTCTCAAATGCAGTCAAACGGTATCCTCCCCGTAACTCACGGGTTCGTCGTGAAAAGCCGTTTATCTCGCTTTCCAGCAAGCATGCCATGAGGTTAACAATGGAGATGATGCCGAGTGATACAATAACCCCCAGCAGAACGCCAGGGGTTAACAGGAAAATGCCATTTGTTTCGTGAGAATTACCGCGACGGCCAACAAACCTGACCGCTAAGTAATATTTTTTCTGGGATCAGAAACTGACCCGGAATCCCGCATTCGCCATAACAGGCGATTCCACATGCTGACCTTTACGGTAATCCGCCTCAGCAAACACGGAGGTGTTACGTGTAATCTGGGAAGTCAGACCCAGTCCGTAACGTCCAGTGATCCCTGAAAAATCATTGTTGAAATTATAGGCATCATTCATGCGAACCTTGTTATTATGAACAAACCCGTTCTCAAGCGCCGCCGTGACGTAAGGGCTGACTGTAACGCCGTTACTGAAATCAACGTTTTTACCGGCAGTGACACCCGCCTCACCCCGGATTGACGTCAGCCGATCTGCGCGAGCTTCAAGGCCATTACTCAGCATCACGTCTTTGCCGTCGGCCGTGAAATATGCAGCGCGGATGTAAGGCTCGATAAACACCTCCGCCGGAAGGGTAAAGCGGTAGCCGGTTTCCAGTGACGCGCCCAGTCCGTTCTGGGTAAAGTCACCTCGCACACCCTGACCCGTTTCGGTCTGAGAGCGAACATCTGTGCGGAAGTGATTGTATTTCACCACGCTATCCACATAATAGCCTTGTGCACCAAACCAGGTAGCATAGACCCCTGCTCCCCAGCTGTTCACGCTACTGCTGTTGCCCCTGTCCTGCTTAAGATTATTTTTGGAAAAACTGCCGAATAGACCAAGCGCCAGTCTGTCTGCACCCGCGTCAATAAGCGTATCTCCACCCAGCTCTATCCCGTTCTGCTCCAGACGATAAGCCGCCCCCGAAGCAGTGCTGACATGCGAATTGTTGGTAAGATACCGGCCCCAGACGCCACCAGCATCATCGCGGCCATTCTGGAGCTGTCCACGGCGCTGGTGCACACCCTGCATTTCGTCATCCGCAATATACAGGCCCGATGACAGCGCACCTAACAACGCGTCGGTTGAACGCGTCGTTTTATCGGTGATCTGACGGATAATAACATCGCCCTTGTCATCCTGTTCAATTTTGCCCAGATGCAGTCCAGGATCGATATTTTCAATTTGCTGGCCGTTAACAGACACCAGATGATAAGTCGCTTTATCACCGCCAGGCGTCGTCACCTGAATAATTTAAGCTCTGAGGCTTGTACAAGCGTATTGAGTGTCAATGCTTTACTGTCAACGGCATCATTGAGCAGCAGGTTATACGTCCCCTGCCCTATGCTTTTTGCTGTCAGAACATTTCCGGTCTTTGAAGCCAGAGAAGTATTGAACACAAGAGTGCCTCCCGGACCGTCTATTGTGTCAACATTTAGCCCGACATAATGTCCGGACTGAGGTCTGGCATCACCAAAGGCCACAGTACCGTGATTGACGTGAATACTCCCCACAGCAACATTTTCAGCCACGGAAGAACTGTTTCCGGAAGGCAGAATAATCAGTTTTCCGCCATTTAATTCAATAGACTGAATGCGGGCTTTAGGATCTATTTGCCCCGGTGCAGTTACTAATAGGGTAGCGCGATCATTAATTTTAAAGACATCCAATCCATGCGCAGTACCGGTGAGTATCCCCAAAGCGGAATCGTTCAGGGTTAATCTTACAACGCCCCCCCCCGACGCAAAAAAGTGACTTTTATTATTGAAAATTGGGTCAACAGACAGACCTTCATAGAGCAATTGGCTGGCACTATCGTAAAAATGACTATCACTAGCAAATGCTCCTGGACCATTCAGGACCTCAAATGATTCACCTTTGAAAGTATTATTAAAGGAATTAGCGCCTTCCACTTATAATTTGTCTGGCGTCATCATTAAATTCATCATCTTTTGATTCACTGTAGCCCGTCAAAAACTGTTTTGTTTCATCAAAAAAATGGTCTTTTTCTGAGGCTGCATGTGTATTTTCATTGAACCCAATTTTCAATATCTGACTGCTGCTTCCAAAAAAAGACCATTTTTACTAAATGCTTTTGCCAAATAATTCAGCACCAACGTATTGTTTAGCAGAGCCACTAAAACTAGCATGATCAACAGTACCATTAAATACTTTCTGGATAGCGTTGTCGCTGAATTCGTCATATCTGGAAAAGATGTCAAAACCGTCGCCTGCCATTAGTACTAACTGTAATGACATATCTTTAAACGTCGAGTTTAGGGAGCTTCCACCTGCCTGCGTTAGGAACTGTTTCGCATTTTGGGAATAATCACTGATATCCTCCGTTTTAACTTTATTAATCCCTCCTCGAAAACTGTCTGCAAACACGGGGAAAGAAAGCGCCATAGACACAGCAATGGCTATCGTTTTTTTAGAAAACTGAGACATTATTCCTCGCCTTATACAGTTAACTGACTAACACGACAGATTCGCTCACCCGGCAGTGCGCTGTTTATAAAGAAATGGGGTGATTAAGGAGCCTGCCTGAAAATAAAATCTGCAACTTATTTTTATCCGCGTTTCACTGCGGACATGTTCAGGCTTATGCAATATATAAACTTACATACCGGGTTTCATTTTTAAAAACTGTCGAAAAAGGACGCTGTACGGACAACCTGATCTTGCTCTTATTGACAAGCCGCGTTCAACCTTACCACTAAAATACTGTTCACCGCGATTCTCCGCGGCCTGAACAAGCGGCTCTAAGGACAGCTACCATGACGGTCGTCATTATCCTTCCCCTTTATCTCACCGGAGAAAAACACAACATACTTGCTGACCTTAACAGCATTTTTCATTTTCATAACGCTGCAGACTGATGCTGTGGAATATCAGTTCAATACACACAAAAAAAAAGGCCATAGAAATGGCCCCTACATAATTTGTGATGTAGCTTGCAGTAAAAGACACAGACATAAACAGAGAGTACCAATTTACGTTAATAGAGAAATTTTGCAAAGGCCTCAAAACCACTTTCAGATTATCTTCCTTCATTATAATTATCAGGGTGGCATCCCTGATTTCATTGAAATCAGGGATGCCTTTAATCTAAAGAGTTACAGCGAAAAGGGATGGGGTACTTTGTTGCGAACAATTAATGTCAACTTAATATTCATCTGACTTGCCTTAAAATTCCACCCGGAGGATATTGAAGTATTCAGAAAATACATTTCGGCACTTTTTCCTTTAAGCACGAGGACCTGTTACAGGCTTGCTGGCAAATCCGCCGTTCAGTTCATTAATCGGCCGATCGCGCTGTCATTCTCTGCTGCCTCCAGCAGAAGCTGTAAGTAACCTGAATATCTCTTTTAACTTTTAACGCTATCATGCTGGCGAAAGACATATATTCTGGTTCAGGAGGTTGGTGACCATCAATCCCGCAATTTCCTGACACTGCTGCCTAAAATGCGTCACGGGATTGAAAGAACTTTCGTAGTCACACAGGATAACAGGTCAGGTCCCCAGATAGCTTTTGCCATATGTAATCATGATATCGCTGACCAATTAACAACGGGGCCGGCTGCATCATCAGCAATCTTAATTCGGGTTAAAGCCCTCACCGCCGGCTATCAGGCAGCTATCCTATCAGCCCTTATATTTTCACCCTTCTCCGCAGCAAGCATGTGGCAATGCGTCTCAATCACGCACAGCGTGGGCCGGATGATGAAGTGAACGACAGAACGCTGCATGGGGACATGATACACATTTATATTCTTTACCATTTTGTTGCAGACACCTCCCGCCAGGCAAATCGCGCATGACCGCAGTTATCTGCCCTGGCATTGAACCGCGTATCATCAGCAACCGGAAAGCATGCGGCACGTCCGATCAGCAGGCCGTATGCCCCGTTTAGTCTCAGACATGATTAGCCTGGAGGACACTCATTGTGTGACCCCAACAGTAAACAGATAACTCACTACCCTGATACGCCTTAATGCCGCATAGACGCAACCAAAGGTCAGTATTTCCGGCCCCCCCCTTACCCAATGGACATCACCCGTACCCACATTAAAAAAGGAATCGTACACGATTATTTCAGTGGATCCGGTCATAAAGTCAGCCGGTCAGTTATCGTTGTTAACGGTTGAATCTATGGCACCGGTCAGGATCGCCGCATGCGATTCTGTTCAGATATCAGGGCGAGAAAGCACGGCATTAGCGCTTCAGGCCCTCAGCACATCAGGCATGTCCGGCGGCATTGAGGATATTACCCCACTCAGGAACGCGGCTCAGACTGACAATCTGTCCGGTACGCCAACGCGTCAGGGGGCCCAAGGTTCACCCGTTGCGTTATTCTGGCAGAAAAAACTCTGTTAAGTTCGCCGCCCGGAGGAGTACGGTTACTATATTCATCCCCGTGCACTACAAACCCTTCTCAGCATGTTTATGACGAATGTTGAATTATTGACTTCAGCCTTATCAGGGGTCTGGTGTGCAGGTCGGCATTACTGCTGTGGTAAAGATGGGGCGCTCTCATAAGAAATTTGATCTCGTGCTGCTGTGAGTGACACTCCGGAGTCATTCGACACACTGAAAAGTTAGCGGACCAGAACATCAGAGAACCTCTTCAGTGACGCTGTAGTCCTGTTTCACCCGGCTTCACCGGCTGTAGAAACGCAGTCAGCAGGGACCATGAGCCTGCCGTTCTTTACATTCATGATGGGCCGCCCATCCGCGCGCGCCTCGGTTTTGCCCTGAAGATAGTTTCAAGGTAATGCATTAATGCCCGCCCGGACACACGACATCATTCAGATATGCCCATATATAAGATGCGGTAAAAGCACACGCCCATTGCACTCAACACAGCGGCGGCGCTGAGTCGTCATTCGAACGGGGTGGGAGAGGCAACAAGTCCATCATCGACTCATGCCTGGCGGCACATACGGGTAACCGGTAACATGCTTAAACATCTCATCCGGTGCGGTTGACCATGGCAATCAATTTCTGGTACGTCATCCGCTGTCTGGGCAGATTGCGCGGGTTTTATTGACCGTTACACGATATACCCGCAGATTCAGACACCTTCAGGCCCGCCCTCTCCCCCCCAAATCTCAACAGCCAGCTCCATAACCAGATTTCGGAAAGGGAACACACGCGTTATGTAAACCGCTTTGAGATCACACAGGAACAGCGGTAATATTGCCCTGCCACCGGCGTCGTCGGTGGCAGGGATTTGCACCCCTTAATAACGCTGGATGGGCTTAACAAGCCTGTTCCGCACGGCTGCGCCTCAATGGCGGGTCGGACGGGGGAGCCGAAAGGCTCGCCAGTTGCGTTATTCTGGTAGTGCAAACCCTGTTCGATTCGCCACCCTGGGGAGTATGCCTTATGCATAATCACTACCCGTGCGCCGATGAACAGGTGTTTGCTACCGGAAGCGATATTCACACCAGCGATCACCGCCCTTTCGGGCCGCTGGCATCGCCTCCCGTTGACTGGCATCGCGCCGACATCATCGCAGCGCTTCATAAATCCGGCACCACCGTCGTGGGCCTGTCCCGCGCATCCGGGCTCTCGGATTCCTCACTCTCCTACGTGTTCTACCGCAGCTGGCCCCGTGGCGAGCGTGCGATTGCCGCATACCTTAAGGTTCACCCGTCAGTGATCTGACCTTCCCGCTATCCGGCCGAACAGAAAGCTGTGACGCAGCCTGCGTTACAGCCACACGCTCACCCGGATTAATGCAGGCAGGACGGTCTGTCCGCACTGCCCGTTAGCAGTGCGGACAGAAATGACAACGCTGTCACCACGACCTCTTCCGCCTGATTCTCAACGGGTCTGTTATACCTGCGCGACTTAACCGACCAGGCACAACCCCCATGATTTCGAGTTCAGTGGTACATCTCCCGCGCTCATGCCTGCCCATACCGCCTATTCGCCGCTGAAATTGATAGTGGCGGTCGGAGACAAAATACCCACAGTGCCATGTTGCACGCGAAAATGTTCCCGGGTTAATACCGCATAAGCAGATCCGGGCAGATTTTACCGACTGCCCCCGGACCAAAGCAGTCAGCACTCTCACCCCTATTCCGGAACGGATTAAATATTTAATCCGCTTTGAGATCACATAGGAAAAGCGGTAATATTCCTCTGCCACCGGCGTCGTCGGTGGCAGGGATTTGCACCCCTGTAATCAAGTGACTGACTCGAATTGAGTCAGTGCGTCTGGCTACGCCTTTTCAATGGCGGGTCGGACGGGGGAACCGAAAGGTTCACCAGTTGCTTGATTCTGGTAGTGCAAACCCTGTTCGATTCGCCACCCAAAGGAGTATGCCTCATGCATAATCATTACCCGTGCGCCGATGAACAGGTGTTTGCTACCGGAAGCGATATTCACACCAGCGAACACCGCCCTTCCGGGCCGCTGGCGTCGCCTCCCGTTGACTGGCATCGCGCCGACATCATCGCAGCGCTTCATAAATCCGGCACCACCGTCGTGGGCCTGTCCCGCGCATCCGGGCTCTCGGATTCCTCACTCTCCAACGTGTTCTACCGCAGCTGGCCCCGTGGCGAGCGTGCGATTGCCGCATACCTGAAGGTTCACCCGTCAGTGATCTGGCCTTCCCGCTATCCGGCCGAACAGAAAGCTGTGACGCAGCCTGCGTTACAGCCACACACTCCCCCGGATTAACACCGGCAGCGAGTTTCGTCCGCACTGCCTGCCGGCAGTGCGGTAATGTACCGAACGCCCCGCTTCGGTATTCCCCGAAAGCCCCTGACGTTAACAGTCACGTCATCCCTCTGTTTCGTCTGACATACTGAAACTGACGTGATAACTGAAAGGGGTTTATGTCACGTTGATGAACACAACCATATACTGTTTTTTACTGCGGTGAATCCCCCTAAGCGGTGGGGCTCAACCGGACTCTTATTACAGAGTGTAGGGAGAAGCAGGTCAGGATCCGGTACGCCTGACTTACCGGGAGGCACCCGGCACCGCAGTAACTATTGACCTGCCTTGTGTTGAGTTAAAAGCCCAAGTATCTCAGGCCCTTCAGCATTACGATCAAAAGGCGTCAGGAACGGGCTTACTGCTCTACCCCAAATCTGTGTTCATTCTGAACTGACACCTTCCCTCAGCCACTCTCCAGCCGACCTGCATCACAGCCCGCTTAATCTGAAATATACGCAGCCAGGCTCTCAGGCTTTGCGAAAAAAAAGACGTTACTGCGTGTATCAGATTTAAGCTACCCGGCCCGTCGTGTTTCTCGCCAGTCAGTGTGACCTTCCTGCGTACCTTCAGCCAGAACTTTACAGATCTCTCTGGCCACTTTGACCCGCCATTCAGGCATGTTAAGGTCGCCATATTCAGTGTGCCACGACAGAGTAACCCGCCGCTTGCGGGTTATAAGTCCGTGAACCTTAATAATGTCTTCGTAAGCTTCGAGAATAGCTCTGAGCAAAAGTGACGAGAGTAACGAATTGGTTCCTAAAACATTGATTAAAGGTAAGATTCAGTTATGGAGATACCCTGAAAATCATTATTAATCCTATGATTAGGATGAGCGTTCGCACTATTTGTGTTTAGTAACGCCTATGCGTTCAGGCATTGCATTGACTGCGGTTCTTCATCTTTTACTGGCATAAAATCATGTGGGTCTCTGGACGGCTTAGCAAATTGAAAGTACATCAGCGGCGTCATTTGTACCCGCTTCACTTGCCAGCCGGTATGACTAAACGAATTTCTGGGCCATCATTTTAACGTCATAGCTATGCTGACTGAAAAGCCTTGCTCGGTAATGAGCGCCTGAGCAGGCCTCTGTAACGAGGATAAGGGGAGTTTGATTGGCAATAAGTTCAGGCAACGCAGCCCGGAAAACGTTAGGTTTAACAAACACAGCATTGCCATTTTTATCAACGTCATGAACAGCGAAAATATTTTTAGCGGGGTCGATCAACCGTCAGAGCGGCCATGATTATTCCCCTGTAGTATGAGGGTTATCCCGTGCCCCGCGACGCTCAAGCTCGCAATGCGCTTACGGGATAACTGACCGCCAGAGACTGCCCCACGAGGCGGCACTCAGCGGCGCGATCTCACCACCTGATAACGTCGGGTAAAATATTCCACCGGGGCGCTCCAGACATGCACCAACCGGGTAAACGGAAAGAGCAGAAAAATCGTCATCCCCATAACCAGATGTATCCGGTAGATCCACGCCACGCCGGCCAGGTGCTCTGATGCTCCCGCATGGAAGGTACCAATGGCCTGTGCCCAGCCCACCAGCTTCATCATTTCACTGCCGTCCAGATGCTGTACTGAGAACAGAATAGTCGTCAGGCCAAGCGTACACTGTAATACCAGAAGGCCCAGTATCATCACATCCGCATGGGTTGAGGTCGCCCGGATACGTGGATTTAACAGGCGACGCTTCATCAGCAGAATACCGCCTGCCAGCGTCATCAAGCCAAACACCCCACCCGCCGCCATCGCCAGTTTCTGCTTTGCTGCAATGGACAGGAAGGGCTCATACACCCAGTGGGGTGTCAGTAACCCTGCAAAATGCCCGAAGAAAATGCCCAGAATACCGATGTGAAACAGGTTCGATGCCAGTCGCATGCCTTTTTTGTCCAGCATCTGACTCGACGATGCGCGCCACGTGTATTGACCATAGTCATATCGCAGCCAGCTACCCACCAGAAATACGGTGCCGCACAGGTAGGGATAAATGTCGAAGAACAACATGTCAAGATAGTGCATTAGCGTGGCCCTCCTGTTGAGAGATCGATATAGTGCGGCGACGCCTCGTCGCGAAAACGGCGTTGATGTTGCTGCTGTGCGCTGTTGTCACAGGCCTTGTCATCGATAAATCGAACCTGTTCTTCTTCCCACACGGCATCCAGTGCTTCGCGCGTATCATCACGCGGTTCTGTCGACACCTGCTGTGCGGCACTTTCACTGCTTAGCGGACTTTTCGCGATAGCGAGAAGCATGTCAAACAGCACGCTATAGGCGCTTTCACGCCCTTTAAGACGGGCGCCCAGCAGGGCCAGAATGGGAGCAATATCCAGCAGCCCCTGACGCACATCATACTCATCACACGTGCTCAGATACTCCAGATAAAGTGGGAGATAATCCGGCAGCTCCCGGCTGCTCAGCGTCAGTCCAGCCTGCTCATACTGCGCCAGTAAATCCACCATAGCCTGACCGCGATCGCGCGATTCGGCATGGACATGCTCAAAGAGCAGCAATGACGTCGCACGACCACGTTCAAATAAGGCACACCAGTCCGCCTGCCGGTCCAGAGCTGGCATGGCCAGATAATCGTGGATAAAAGGTAGCAACGCAGGATATTGCTGTTCCGCGAGCGTCAGGATCTCCTGCTGATGATGCCACATCGCATCATCAGGATAGTCAATCAGCATGCCGATCAGTTTCAGGATGTCCATTATTCCCCCCCGGCCTTATCGCCTACGTTAATGGCATCAATTCGACGGCTGTTGAACAGGTTGAACCGGGTATCACTGCCCTGGCAACCATCGCCAAAGCTGAATCCGCAGCCGTTGCGTTCCGGAAACGCTTCGCGCGCCAGCTCCCGGTGACTGCCCGGAATTACGAAGCGATCTTCATAGTTAGCGATCGCAAGATAGCGATACATTTCCTCTGCCTGTGCTTCACTGAGCCCCGTCTCCTCAAGCGCGCGGGTATCAGTCACACCCTCTACCGTTTGCGAACGCTTGTAATGCCGCATGGCCATCATGCGTTTCAGCGCGCGCAACACCGGTACGGTATCCCCCGCCGTCAGCATATTCGCCAGGTATTGTACGGGAATGCGCAGGCTCTCCACATCCGGTAAGACATTCTCCTGCTGCTGAAGGCCGCCGCTGTCCGCCACGGACTGTATTGGTGATAACGGCGGCACATACCAGACCATCGGCAACGTGCGATATTCAGGATGCAACGGCAGGGCCAGTTTCCAGTCCATTGCCAGTTTCCACACCGGTGAGGCTTGTGCCGCATCAATCACATTCTGCGTGATACCCTGTTTAAGCGCCGCGTCGATGACCACGGGATCATTGGGGTCAAGAAAAACGTCGCACTGCTGTTCATATAACTTACGCTCATCCAGCGTTTTGGCGGTATCAGCAATTTTATCAGCGTCATACAGCAGCACTCCAAGATAACGTATGCGTCCAACACAGGTTTCTGAACAGACGGTTGGCATACCGGATTCAATGCGCGGATAACAAAAGATGCATTTTTCTGATTTTCCACTTTTCCAGTTGAAGTAAATCTTTTTGTACGGGCAGCCGCTGATGCATAACCGCCAGCCACGACATTTATCCTGGTCTATCAGCACGATGCCATCTTCCTCGCGCTTATAGATTGCCCCGCTCGGACAGGTGGCAACACAGCTCGGATTCAGGCAGTGCTCGCACAGGCGTGGCAGATACATCATGAACGTGTTTTCAAACGCGCCGTACATCTCCTTTTGCATCGCATCGAAGTTTTTGTCGGCCGAGCGTTTGCCGAACTCACCACCCAGCAGTTCTTCCCAGTTGGGGCCGCCGACAATTTTGTCCATCCGCTCGCCACTGATCAGCGAACGTGGACGTGCAGTGGGCAGGCTTTTCCCTGCTTTGGCCGTGTGAAGATGCTGGTAGTCGTAGGTAAAAGGCTCATAATAATCATCGATGCCCGGCACCTCGGGATTCGCAAAAATCTTCGTCAGCACGGAAGGCCGATTACCCAGGCGCGGTACCAGCCGACCTTTAATGGTCCGTATCCATCCACCGCGCCATTTTTCCTGATCCTCCCACGCATGCGGATAGCCAACGCCAGGCTTGGTCTCGACGTTGTTAAACCAGGCATACTCCATGCCTTCACGGCTGCTCCAGACGTTTTTACAGGTTACGGAGCAGGTGTGACAGCCGATACATTTATCCAGGTTCAGCACCATCCCAATCTGTGAACGGATTTTCATTTTGCAGCCTCCTGAACCTGATCGCGGCCCTCATCATCGAGCCAGTTAACCTGCCGCATTTTCCGCACCATGATAAATTCGTCACGATTAGATCCCACGGTGCCGTAGTAATTGAACCCGTACGACAGCTGCGCGTACCCGCCAATCATGTGGGTGGGTTTCGGACAGACGCGCGTCACCGAATTGTGAATGCCCCCGCGCTTACCGGTCACTTCAGAGCCGGGAATATTCATCAGGCGCTCCTGAGCGTGGTACATCATGGTCATTCCGGCAGGTACTCGCTGACTGACCACCGCGCGCGCGGTCAGCGCGCCGTTGGCGTTAAAGACCTCGATCCAGTCGTTGTCCTGAATACCCAGCTCTTTCGCATCGTCTTCACTCATCCAGACGATGGGGCCCCCACGTGATAACGTCAGCATCAGCAGATTTTCACTGTAGGTAGAGTGAATGCCCCACTTCTGATGCGGGGTCAGAAAATTCAGCGCCTTCTCCGGAAAACCATTGGAAGGGATATGCTGCAGATCGGCCACGCTGCGCGTGTCTACCGGCGGACGATAAACGGCCAGGGTTTCACCGAAGGCACGCATCCACGGATGATCCTGATACAGCTGCTGACGACCACTCAGCGTCCGCCACGGGATCAATTCATGCACATTGGTATAGCCAGCGTTATAGGAAACATGTTCGTCTTCCAGACCTGACCAGGTGGGGCTGGAGATGATTTTGCGCGGTTGCGCCTGAATGTCGCGGAAGCGGATTTTTTCCTCTTCTTTAGGCAATGCCAGATGCGCGTGTTCACGTCCGGTAAATTCACTCAGCGCATTCCAGGCTTTTACCGCTACCTGACCGTTCGTTTCAGGTGCCAGCGCCAGGATCACTTCTGCCGCATCAATGGCCGTATTAATCTGGGGCTGGCCTTTAGCCGGCCCCTCCGGTTTGGTGTAGTTGAGTCGTCGCAGCAGGTCGACTTCATCCTTCGTATTCCAGCTGATCCCCTTGCCCCCGTTACCCAGTTTTTCCAGAAGCGGTCCTACGGCGGTAAAACGCTCATACGTAGCGGGATAGTCACGCTCAACACTGAGGATATGGGGAGCCGTTTTACCCGGTATCAGGTCGCATTCGCCTTTTTTCCAGTCGCGGATCTCGCCCCCCTGTGCCAGTTCGGCAGGCGAGTCATGCTGTACCGGCTGTAGCACCACATCCGTTTCGACACCAAGATGACCCACGCAAAGCTCGGAGAACGTTTTGGCAATGCCCTTGTAAATATCCCAGTCGCTCTTCGATTCCCATGCCGGGTCCACGGCGGCAGACAGAGGGTGAATAAACGGATGCATATCAGAAGTATTCATATCGTCTTTTTCATACCAGGTCGCCGTAGGCAGTACGATGTCGGAGAACAGACAGGTGCTGGACATCCGGAAATCAAGCGTTACCAGCAGATCGAGTTTGCCCTCCAGCGCAGCCGTTCGCCATTCGACTTCTTCCGGCATCACCGTTTCATCATCAACCGGTTCACCCTGTATACCACTGTCAGCACCCAGCAGATAACGCAGCATGTATTCATGCCCCTTGCCGGATGAACCCAGCAGGTTAGATCGCCAGATAAACATATTGCGGGGATGGTTACTGCCATTGTCAGGCTGCTCACAGGCCATGCGGATCTCACCCGACTTCAGAGCGGCGGCGGTCCAGTCCGCCGGAGACTGACCAGACTGCTCAGCTCTGGCGGCAATCGCGAGCGGGTTGACGTCTAGCTGAGGTGAAGAGGGTAACCACCCCATGCGTTCAGCGCGCACGTTGAAGTCGAGCAGATGCCCTGTATACTGACGGGGGTCAGCCAGAGGCGACAGCAATTCCTGCGCCTGCAGTTTCTCAAAACGCCACTGGCTGGAGTGGTTGTAGAAAAATGATGTCCCGTTCATGTGACGCGGCGGGCGATTCCAGTCGAGCGCAAACGCCAGCGGGGTCCACCCGGTTTGCGGCCGCAGTTTTTCCTGCCCCACATAGTGCGCCCAACCGCCACCGGTCTGCCCCACACAGCCACAGAATACCAGCATGTTAATCATCGCCCGGTAGCTCATGTCCATGTGATACCAGTGATTGATCCCGGCACCGAGGATAATCATCGAACGGCCATGTGTCTTATGCGCCGTTGCGCCAAACTCACGAGCAATTTTCTCGATCTGACTGCGCGGCACACCGCAAATCCGTTCCGCCCAGGCGGGGGAATAAGCGCAAACATCGCTGTAGTTTTGAGCACAGTTGGTGTCGTTCAGCCCACGATCAATTCCATAATTCGCCAGGGTAAGATCATAGACTGAGGTCACAGCAATCTGCGAACCATCAGCCAGCGTCAGTTGCTTTACCGGCAGTTTGTGCAACAGAATCGCATCCTGCTTAACATGGCGGAAATGCGGATTCTCGATGCCGCCAAAATAAGGGAATGCAACGTCGATAATGGCATCATGCTTTCCAAGCAGGCTAAGCTGCAACTGAACAGACTGACCGGCCGCCTGAGATTCGAGGTTCCATTTGCCCTTCTCCCCCCAGCGGAATCCAATTGACCCGTTCGGCACCACCAGCTGCCCCTCACCCGTGTACGCCACCGTTTTCCATTCAGGATTGTTGGATTCACCGAGATTGCCGACAAGGTCTGCAGCCCGCAGCTGTCTGCCGGGCGCGTAACTGCCATCTTCACGCGGTTCGAGTACCACCAGCATCGGCATGTCCGTGTAGTGACGCGCGTAGTTCAGGAAGTAATCGCTGGGCTCCTTCAGGTGGAATTCGGTCAGCAACACGTGGCCCATCGCCATCGCCAGGGCACTGTCAGTGCCCTGCTTGGGTGCCAGCCACTCATCGCTCAGTTTGGCCACTTCTGAATAATCCGGCGTGACCGCGACCGTTTTGGTGCCCTTATAACGTACCTCGGTAAAGAAATGCGCATCCGGTGTGCGGGTTTGAGGTACATTGGAGCCCCAGGCAATGATATAGCTGGAGTTGTACCAGTCGGCCGATTCAGGCACATCCGTCTGCTCGCCCCATGTCATGGGTGAGGCAGGAGGCAGATCGCAATACCAGTCATAGAAACTCAGACAGGTGCCACCAATCAGCGACAGATAGCGTGTCCCCGCTGCATAGGAAACCATCGACATCGCGGGGATGGGCGAGAAACCGGCAACACGATCAGGACCATAGTGCTTGATTGTCCAGATATTCGCCGCCGCAATGAGCGGGTTCAGCTCCTGCCAGCTGGCACGAACAAAGCCGCCACGACCACGTTGCGTTTTAAATTGCTGACTTTTCTCGCTGTCCGCCATAATCGATTGCCACGCGTCCACCGGATCGCTGTGTATACTCAGCGCTTCCCGCCATAACTCCAGTAGCGCTTTACGGATCAGAGGATATTTCAACCGGTTAGCGCTGTAGAGATACCAGGAATAGCTGGCTCCACGGGGGCAACCGCGTGGCTCATGATTAGGCAGATCGGGGCGCGTACGGGGATAATTCGTGTGCTGGGTCTCCCACGTCACCAGACCGTTTTTGACGTAGACCTGCCAGCTGCAGGAACCGGTGCAGTTAACCCCATGCGTTGAACGCACAATTTTGTCGTACTGCCAGCGCTGGCGATAACTGTTTTCCCAGTCACGGTTTGTGTGGTACACCTGACCATGACCGTCAGCAAAACTTTCACCTTTCTGTTTGAAATAGCGAAAGCGATCGAGCAGTTTGCTCATGATACTTCTCCAGATTATTCAGTGCAGACTAGGGGGTGCAGGTGTTTCGACGGCCATATACCAGCCAGGTTAACAGCAGGCAAAAAACATAAAACACAATAAATATCTTCATCGCCCCCACAGGCGAGCCGGTTAGCGCCAGCGAGGTCCCAAACATTTTGGGGATGAAAAATCCGCCAGCCGCACCCAGTGCGGAAATAAAGCCCAGTGCAGCAGCCGTATCAGTGACTGCAGTATGCTGTGCGCGCTCTTCATTGTGGCCCTCGGACACCAGACGCTTAACGGTAACCTGACGAAAAATGACGGCAATCATTTGAAAGGTCGAACCGCTTCCCAGCCCGGCGGCCAGAAACAGCCCCATAAACACCAGATAGAACGCCATAAACGAACCGTGAGGGTTCTCAGGCAGTGTTAAGAACAGCAGGAGAGCGAGCGCGATCAGTAAACTGAAATTCAGTATCGTCATTTTTACCCCCCCCCAGCGATCCGACATAAACCCCCCGAGTGAACGCGCCAGCGCACCGATTAATGGGCCAAGAAAGGCATAATGGACAATGTTTACGCCGGGATACTGCGTTTTTGCCAGCATGGCAAAGCCGGCTGAAAAACCGATAAATGATCCAAAGGTGGCAAGATACAGCAGGCCCAGCGCCCACATATGCGGGCGTTTTAGCACCGGGAGCTGATCACGAAATGAAACCCGCATACCGGCAATATCATCCATGCCACGCCACGCCATAACCGCCGCAATGACAAGAAGTGGTACCCATATCCACGCGGCGTTCTCCAGCCATATATCAGAGCCTTTCGTCCGCAGAGCGTCACTGGTGAAAAACGGAACAACCATTACCAGCGGCGCGACCCATTGCATGATGCTGACACCGAGATTTCCAAGGCCCCCGTTTATACCCAGCGCTGCGCCCTGCTGTTTTTTGGGGTAAAACAGGCTGATATTGCCCATACTTGAAGCGAAATTTGCGCCAGCAAGCCCACACAGCAGAGAAATCACCACAAAAACAGGGAATGGCGTATGCGGATCCCTCACCGCAACCCCTAGCCAGATGCAGGGAACCACCAATATGATCGTACTGAATGTGGTCCATAACCGCCCACCCAGTAAAGGAACGGCGAAGGAGTATGGCACGCGAAACAATGCCCCCGACAATGAAGGCAGAGCCGTGAGCAAAAATAGCTGTTCAACGGTGAAGGTAAATCCCATATGACCCAGGTTCACCGCAACCGTACTGAATAACATCCACACACAAAACGCTAACATCAGAGCAAAAACTGAAATAATGAGATTTTTTCGGGCAATCGGTTTGCCCGTATTATTCCAGAATTCGTAATCCTCTGGTGTCCAGCGGTTTAAGGGTGATTTAAAGGTTTTTTTGGGGACGCTCACAGTGCCTCTTAAATCATGTCGACAGTCTGATAAATTATCTATGATAGCTGGGCGATTAATTACTAATCACGCCAGATATCATCCGTTTTGCAATGCAGATGATGTGATGCAATATGTTTTAACCAAACGCATGCACGCATCGCATATCTGTCTGAAGGGTGCGCTATTGGATCAGGCCCGTATCCTATCCCAGGCCGAATCCAAAGCAAGCCAGATATTAATTCCTTTTATGACCTGGTATAAGGAAAATACAAATAAGGGGGAAAGTGATAATTTTGTGAAGCGTACTGATGAATAAAAAAGATCCAGCCTAACTTTAGTGCTGAAGAACCACATATCATACAAACATTAAATTAAGTATAAACCTGATTAAAATAATGAATTGCATTACCGGTTGATTCCATTGTGTTATACAACAGTTCAATCTGCATTTATCGCTTAAAAACCTCTGTTGTAAGATTGCGCCACTGTCCACACTCTTCAAACACGTGGTGCTGTAAAATTAATGACATTAAACCCGGTATAGAAGGGGAATATGTCAATGAAACATCAACGCATACCGATTTGCTGCATTTTGCAGAAAAGTTTTTTTATCGCGAATATGACGAGGTCTTGTCCGGAATTTTTCCAGCACAATGCCCACCGTTACCCTGCCTTTTGGACGCCTGTACCGCAGCCGTAAAGGCTGTGCGAACGCGGCCCCTGTCCCCGTCACAGGCGTGTCCCGCCGCGGGATCACACCTGCCCATCTGGCTGGCTTTGCCTGTACGGCCACCGAAGCACCCAATGTACCGACCCTCTGACGGCTGTGGGTAAATGCCGCAGCTCATCCGTAGACGCCAAAGGATGTCTGAGCCCGGCGCTTATTCTCATCCTGTAATCGCCGGAATGCGCCACACGAGTATGAAGACTTCAGTCAGGACCTATCGATAATTACAACAGCAACCGTTGCGACATCGGATATCCGCCATCAGCAAAGCAGACCCGCTCTTCACCTCGTACTGCGCATGCAATGATGCCAGCGCCTGAATAATGCGCTCATGTCCTGGGGTTATACAGCCGTTAATAATAATGAAATCATTTATTTCAGCCGCAGGACGTCTTGCGTGCACGAATAAGTGCTGAACGTGATAATTAGTTTGAAAAAACACAACAACCACTTTATAAGTAAGACTACGGCCTCTGACACAATACCGGTAGTGAATAAGTAACAACGCGAAAGGTTGTTAATCAGCACAATAGTGCCGGAACAATGATGTGTATAAGCAGCTAAGCGAAAACATTCGGGGCAATCAGATACTGACCCATCTGATTACCATTTTCCGACTTTACCTGCACCCTGGTTGAATACACATAGTATTGAACATGCCAATTTAAAAATTATTGCGCACCATGATCCCTAATGATTTATCGGGAAAGCAGACTGAACGTCATTATATTCCCGCAAAACGATGTAACACTGCTGCTCACGAACAACTACAACTTTCCAGGGGCAGACACCATCAATGTTTTCGGAGTATTTCATAACAGGGAATTGTTTGGGCTAATTTGATGTTAAAAATGTTATAAAAAGGAAAAGGGCAATGATGAGAATTAAATTATGCATAGGCGGTGTGTTATTGATTTCAACATTCAGCCATGCTGCTGAAATATTTAATAAGGATGGCAACAAACTTGATCTGTATGGAAAAATTCAGGCAGAACATTATCTCTCTGACGACAACCGACTGAGCGGCGACCAGTCCTATATGCGTTTCGGTTTTAAAGGGCAGACGCAGATTACCGATCTCCTTACTGGCTTTGGCCAGTGGGAATATCAGGGACAGCTGAATAACAGCGAGGGAAACGATGCGCTGACCGGTAATAAAACGCGGTTAGGCTTCGCAGGCGTCAAAATAGGCCAGTATGGCAGCATCGATTATGGACGAAACTATGGCCTGATCTACGACACGCTCGCTTATACCGATGTGTTGCCGGAGTTTGGAGGCGCCACCGCAACGCCCGATGACTTCCTGCGTAGTCGATCAACAGGGGTGGCGACTTATCGAAATAGCAATTTCTTTGGCCTTGTTGATGGATTGAGTTTTGGCCTTCAGTATCAGGGGAAAAATGATCGTAAAGCGATCACAAAAGCCAATGGCGAAGGCTGGGCATCATCCGTGGGCTACGCCACTGACTTTGGTGTCAGCCTTGTCGGCAGCTATGCGAGCCAGGCGCGGACTGGTGCCCAGAATGTTAATACCGCGTACGGCCATGGTGACCGAGCAGAAAGCTGGGCGGTTGGCGCAAAATATGACAATAACCAATGGTATTTTGGCACATTTTATGGACAGGCCCACAATGCCTACGCCATCACGAATAGCCTCACAGGCCGAAGCGGTTTTGCCAATAATACCGAAAGTTTCGAAGCGACGCTTCAGTATCAGTTCCTCAACGGCCTCCGCCCTTCACTCGCATGGGTTCAGACCCGTGCTAGCAATGTGGAGGGAATTGGAACGGAAGACCTGATGAAATTTATCGAACCGGGTATGAGCTACTCATTCAATAAAAACATGAAAGCCTTCGTAGCGTGGAAAATTAACCTTCTTAAAGAGAATAACAAACTGGGTATTCCTGATGACGACCAGGTTGCTCTGGCACTGGTTTATCAGTTCTGATTTTCGCAGGGCCATCCTGCCAGGGTGGCCCTGCCCGTCCGCTGTCACGGATCACAACGAATCGCGTCAGCGTTGTTAACGCATTCTCTGAATACACAGAAAATGTGACTGCACATTCAACCGGCCCTGCTAAAAGGCGTGGCGATGCACGGTGTGATTAGGGATCAGAACAACCTCAACCAGAGCGATTTCAAAGAGGAAATCGGAAGGAAATCACTGGTCAGCATGATCATGAAAGGTGAACGTCAGCTAACGTTCGATCGCATGCGTAGCCTTTCCCGCCGCTTCGGTATCCCGGTTGCGTCCTTTATCGATTAAGCACCGGACAATACAAGATGTCGCCTGACAAGGCGGTTATGTCAAGGATTGACCCAGCAATCCCACCAGCACAATCCATCAACCATTCTGCAAGCATCAGCCTCCGGAACCTGCAGAAGACATCATAACAGTCGGCGGTCCCGCGGGCATAGAGCCTGTATCCGATTCTGTGTAAACGCCTTTTCTCAGATGTGACCGTCAAGGCGATCACCTAACTCGAAGATAAAACGGCTCATGGCCATCCGCCAGTCCTGAAGTGGCATCGTCCATTTCTGCGACGCTGACTGGATGGCCAGCCATATCACCTTTTTCACCAGGTCATCTGTCGGGAACACCTTTCGCTTTTTGATGCCATGCCTGATGACGCTGTTCAGCGATTGGATGGCGTTTACAGTGTAAATTACCCGCCGGATTTCAACCGGATACGCGAAGAATGTCGCCAGATTATGCCAGTGTGCCTGCCAGCTCCGGCTTATCTGCGGATAACGCGGGTCCCAGCTCTCTTTTAACGCTTCCATCGCCATAAGCGCTGATTCTTCCGTGGCTGCACGGTATATCAGCTTAAGATCCCGCGTGACCGCTTTATAGTCTTTCCACGCCACGAACCGCAGGCTGTTTCGCACCATATGCACGATACACTGCTGGATCTTCGTGTCTGGATAGACGGCATTGGATGGGCGGCAGGGACGACATGTCCAATCCTGAACTGTTACTTCCTAACTTCACCGTCAGTTACAGTCGGGAAGCCGGTGCCCATAGCGGGCATTTATAAAGGCTTGGGCGGCATGCGGGGAAACCAGCACGTGCCGTTCTCAGGGAGCGGCGGCGCAGTAATGCGTTGCTGCTACCCGACATCCTCACAGATATTGCGTTATGAGCAACAACAGCCCCTGCTGATGCATAAGCCGCTATCTTCTGATAAGGAACAAAAGCCTATGTGCAGACGATGTGTGCAATGCCAGAATCGGGATGCGTACTTTGCCGCACAGAGAGACAGATGCTGCTATGCACCTGTTTCGCTCTGCAATAAATGCAGGACGTCACTGGCGGGAATCTGTCTGCTTTTATTCCCGCTTTGAAATCACTACTAAAAGCGCTATGATTTGCCTGCCGCTGGCAGAACCAGCGGCAGGGATTTACAGCCCTGTAATAGATCTGGACAGATATTTTATCTGTCTCGCACGGCTACGCCTCAATGGCGGGTCGGGCGGGGGAGCCGAGAGGCTCGCCAGTTGATCTATTCTGGTACTGTAAACCCTGTTCGATTCGCCACCCAAAAGGAATATGCTCATGCATAACCGCAGACCGTGCGCAGCTGAACAGGTGTTTGCTACCGGAAGCGATAAAACCGTCAGTACCGTTTCGTGCCCTTCCGGGCCGCTGACCTCGCCTTCCAGTGACTGGCATCGCGCCGATATCATCGCTGCTCTTCACAAGTCCGGCACCACCGTCGTGGGTCTCTCCCGCGCCTCTGGTTTATCTCCCTCTTCTCTTTCCAACGTGTTTTACCGAAGCTGGCCGCGCGGCGAGCGGATTATTGCCGCGTACCTGAACGTCCCGTTATCGGACATCTGGCCCTCGCGGTATCCTGCCTGTGACGCCGCAGTAAAGGCCCGGTGCCGGTATTCTGCGCTATGCCGCCGCTAGCGCGGTGCCGGCTGTAGGCCAGTGACCAATCCGCAGCGCAACACTGTGGCTGCGGATTTTTGAGCCTGAAGATTTCCTGTTTAGGCTGAATAAGCCTGAGGCCGGTTCAGAGACCTGTGCGGTGGCTTGCCCATGCCGCCCTGTGCTGTGATGAGCGCTGGCGCTGGGCCTTACGTCAGGCTGGGTATCGAAAATATTCCACTGACTCTCGACGCCCTGAGTGTCCCAAAACGATTCTTCAGAAAGTCGGACCTGTCAGTTGTTCTTCACTCAGTAACACTGAATGCATGAACAGTTCTCCTGGAGAGTAATTTCTTACCCTATGTTATTTGTTATTACCCACTGCCGGAGCGGCACCCTTCACAAGGCTTTAGCCGTGAGGCCAGCCGCTTGTTGTTCAGGGCTGATGCTGCTCGGGCCACCGATATTCACGCCCCGCGACGAGGTAGATGTTGCCATCAGACAAGACCGTGGAAATTTGAATGGAGAGCGCAGGCATCCGGCTTCATACTCTCTTACCGTCCATGTTGTAGACAGTGCGTTTCCACTGCTCATCCGGACGATTAATGAAACCAGTCAGCTCAGAGGGCGATGCCCCGCCAAGAATGCGGCCATCCGTATTGACGACAATGGCATTCCAGTTGGCCGAACAGTGAATATAGCTTTTCGCAATCACGTCCAGCTCATCCTCGCTGAACGTCTGAGGTATCTGACCGCTTCGCGTAGCCTTACCCATCATCAGAGCCTTATCACACAGCGGCTTAAGCTCGTCGGGAAGCATGATGACCGGATTAGCCGGCTCAACAGGGTCAAATGCTACCCCTGCTTCCCGCGCGGCCTCAAGCATTACCCGAAGTGCCACACGTGACCAGTCGTTTCTCACAATCCTGCCCCGCATCGTAAGCGCCGCATAACAGCGTTTCTGCATCTGACCGTATCGGTCCGGTGGCAATCTTTCGTCAGACCAGGTTTCGGCCGAAACAGCGTTTGTTCGCAACAGGGGCCGCACACTGGAGGCGTTTTCCAGCATCTGGAGTTGCGTTAAGGTCTGCTGATAGACCCGGGTCTTTTCTCCGGGCTGTGTCAGTGACACCGTTTCCGTGACCGGGCGGGTCAGGAACAGATCCTCTTTCGTTACGGGAAGGTAACCCCCCCCAATGTCCGAATGTGCACCGGGAAGAGCCAGCTCAGGCCAGGCCGGTTTCACACTGTTGAGCGCGAAATTAAAGCGACACTCGTTCGCTGCCGTCAGATGAAAGACCTTTTGGGCGACGCCGGGGCGCAGGATAAGCTTCACAGTCCCCGCATCTGCACTGTGCGGGTTCAGCCCGTTGACCGGCGTGCCAATGGCGGTAACGGTGTCGAAAATGCCAATAAAACGCGTCTGCCCGCAAGGGGCACCCCTGAAGTTATAGCCCCTCATACCCTCCCTGACCGCGTGGATGATGGCCGTATCTTCAGACTGCACACGGTTAGCAAAATGGCGCCCTGCAGCGGCACCGCGGCTGAAACCGAAGATATCGAACTGCAGGGCCCGGACAATGAAAGCGCCGTCAGAGCACATTTGACTGAGGGCTCCCAGCATCCCCTGAATTGTATCAGCGAGCAACGACACCGCTTTATCCGTTTTGGCAACGACGCCGGTATGAGATATGCCAAATCCCTGCCCCAGCATGTTATCTGCTTTTCCCGTTTCGGTGCCTATACCGTCAATGTAAAGCGCACGCTGCACATCGGAACTGTTCTGCGTAATACGACTGCGATATAGCGTACTTAACCAGTGAATATTAGTGAAATACCCCGCGTAACTGGTCGCACTGCTGTCCGTCACACCAAAATTTTCCCGGGCACATTTTGCCAGTATCGATCCGGCTTCCGTATCGTTAAGGTCATACTGACCGGCAGAATAAATTTTCAGCATCGTCTGCGTGTTGATGGCGTTGTTGCCTGTACCGTCAAAGAACACACCTACCGTCAGCTTAATCTCCCGTGAAGTTGTATTTTTATCCATCTGAGAACCCTGTCATTACTCTGATTAAGGTCATCTCTCCCGCCGGGCCCGGTCGCAGCAACCCGCCCGTCGCGGCTTCGTCCTCTTAAAAAAGGGGGGACCAGTCTGGCCCGGGAAATGAGTACCTGCCCCTGATAGCGAAAGATACCAACCGCGCTGAGGGGCGCTGCGCTGGACCGCCCACTGGGGCCGGTAAGTCCTGCCTGCTTCGACCGCCTGTCATGGTATGCCGGTGATCGGCTAACCATGGTGGTGGCTCAACCCTCAAAAACAAGAAGGGCGGAATAAGACAGGCGATTTGCGCTGATGCCTTTGTGAGTCGCGCATGTGCTCGTCGAGCGCCGTGAAGCCGCCTTCCTTGAGCACTTCCCCAGGCTGAGCGACTCTCTGCTCCCGGTGGTACAGCCCGGCCATATATGGGGCCCGCCTTAATGTCGATATGGGATCCGGCGAGCACATGCGGGAGGGAGTAAGCGTGGCGCTGGTACAGAACATGGTCGTCGGGCCCCTCCTTTGCCCACCGGTTATCCGCGTATCCACAGCGTTACCGCAGCTTGAATGTCAGCAATAGACTGTTCAGCGTGTCGAACTGTCTATGCTGACTTCATGCGTTCAGCCCTTTCAGCTGACCATTGAGCGTGAGATTAAGGGCGCGAAGCGTGTGGAACACCTCTTGACGCAGTCGCATCAGGATCCGCCCTGCACAACCCGTAAGGCCTTCTTAACCGGCCTGCGCGGTCGCGTCGCCATACTCCGGAAGATGAGTCAGTTAACGGTCGGCTTAACAGGTGAGGGAATGTGTGCACAGGGCACTCTGCATCACTTTAAAAAAAAATTCCGGAATGGAGCGGTCAGCGGGAATCGAACCCGCATCATCAGCTTGGAAGGCTGAGGTAATCGCCATTATACGATGTCCGCGATAAGTGCACTGTACTGGAGTCGAACCAGTGACCTTTGCCTCCGGAGGGCAACGCTCTATCCATCTGAGCTAACAGTGCATAAGCGTTTGGTGGCCCCTGCTGGTCTCGAACCAGCGACCTGTCGATTATGAGTCGATCGCTCTCACCGCTGAGCTAAGGGGCCAGTACTGGCTGCCGCCTGTTTATAACCCAGTGTCTGCCCTGGACTGTTTACATTAAGCTTTCACAACGCAATGCTGGCTATGATATACCGTCTGGGTAAACAGAGAATAAATAGAGTCAGATGAAGACGCTCGCAAGGCTAAGTGCACACTTCTTTTTTGATAAAAATCAATTTGCGTGACTGCGGTGGACTGGAGCGGCTATCCGACGCTGGACTTACACGTCCTGAGAGCCAGCCTCGTGTGCAACGGACGCTCAATACCGCTGCTGAGTCAGGTAGTTACATCGGATAAGCAGTAGGATGCTGATATCCAGTCAGCGTTTCTCAGTTCGCTCAGTCACGGTCGGCCCCGATAAAAAGGTCATCATCATTACAGATGCGGGGTTCCGCAACACCTGGTTCCGGCAGGTAAATGCGCTGGCTGGGATTTTATCGGGCGGGTTCGGGAGGCGGTGCTGCTTAATCTTTAGAGTGAGGGCGACGGCTGCGCTGAGGTGAAACGCTGACTGTGTCAAAAGAGCCGGTCTGTCTGGGGCCGGGCTCGCTTGCCTGCTGTAAAAAGATTTGATGTAACGGTTATTTTATCTTCATAAACAGGCTCCGAAAATGCGTAAAATAAACGCCCACGCGGGCGATATTTTAGTGCAAAAACAGATAAAGAACAGCGGGAAGCCGATCGTGAGCCCTGGCTGATTTTTAACAGTACAACTGAATTTGAGCCCCGTAAAATAATGAAGCTTTACAGTCGCCGCATGCAGACAGAGCACTACTCCCGGAACGAAAAAAGCGAACGTTACGGCATGGGGTTGCGCACCAGCTACAGCCGCTCAGCAGGAAGGCTGCTGGCAACGCTGAGCACAATTGTCCTGTGGCTACTGGGTTATCATGCTGAAAATACAGGATTACATCTGAGGTACCAGGCCAACAGCATAAAATCGTGACGGGTCATATCCTGCCTTAAGAAGTCCTTAATCATCTTGCCCGTTCATACAGGAATATGGTCATGATTTACTGAGCTGCAATCAGTGGGGCTTCCTCAGCCGGTACCGGCCCCGCATAACATTATTATTGCGGGGAACGTACTGACATAAAGACATGACGCTCCGATCGACTCGTGTAGTCATCAGGCCTGATGTTAAACCGTGTGAGACCATACGCCCTGTCACTTTACACAGTTAAGTGATAGCTCATGAAGATGGTTTTTTGCGCTCAATAATATGTTCCCCGAGGCGCATCGGCTCATCATCACGCTGTAACCCGCGTTGCGATAAATGACCTACAGTCTGACCATCTCACGCACCCCGTCAGCACCAATAAAACCCGTGACACCCCCAACGATGGCCAGCGCCCCTTTTGAAATTTCATCAGTCTCCAGAGAGTTACACTAAATCAGCGAAGAAATGCCGCACATCAGCGATGCTGTCACATCCTTCAGAAAGGATTACCATCATAAATCCCCATCAGAAAGGCGATTAGAAGGGACGAAAGGGCGGAAAAAAGCGCGGGAAGATAAACTAAAATCCACTGCGTAATGTGCCCGGCAACCGCCGTCACGATGGGTTAAAACATGGTCACGCCTGGTATCACGTTAGTACGGTGTGACAGTCTGATCCACTGCTCCCGGCAGAAATTCCAGACCACGCACACCGTTTAATTCAGGCTAAGAAACAGGGCCACACTATGTGGCCCTGTAATTCCGTCAGGCTATACGGGACCACAGACTTTCTGCACCACTCATGCCGGGCGCCCAGGATGACGCGTAGGCTACGTGCGTCTGCCGACACAGCCAGTTGTAACCCGCGTAACGTACCTTTTGCCCGGCAACATAGTGCCCCATCAGTGCCCATTCCGGATAAGGCTTATCACCGCCTCCGGCGTGCAGGGTTCGTACGGTGAGGATATTGCCTGGAACAGAAAGCTGCCCCAGATCATCAAACGCCACGACAAAGTAATCATATGACGTGTCAGCCAGCAGACCGGTTTCCTTCACCTCAAGAACAGTGGGCTTCGTACGGGTTATTTCCTTACCATCGCGGTAAACGGCATATCCGGAGACCGGCTTGCCTGGTGAAGGATCCCACTTCAGACTGACACCGTCCGCCGTCACGCTCATCGCCCTGAGCCCCGCAGGGGCACCGGGTGCGGCCGTCCCCTGACCTGCCGCAGTGGTTTTGACCGACAGGGTGTTGCTCATTACCGATTCACGCCGCTCTGCATCGACCGCCGTAACGGTATAAGTATAAACAGTACTGGCGCTCAGCATTTTATCCGTGTAGCTAAGCGCTGTAGCCGATCCGGCTTTCGCGCCATTCCGGTAAATGTTGTACGACGCCGCGTTCGCGCTGGCATCCCAGGCTAATGTCACCTGCTGATTCGTCACCTGCGTTGCACGCAACTGCTTCGGCGATGCAGGTTTGCCCTGTCCCCCTTCTGAACCCGTAAAATTCAGATCAATGACGTGATAAAATGCATTCCCCGTGTTGGCAACTTCCCACACGGCCAGAATCACATGATATCCCGTGCGATCAGGCAGCATTACACTGTGTTTGGTCGGTTCCGGCGGCGTTAATGCATCCCCATGACTCCAGAAAGGCTGTGCCGTCAGCTGAACCTGATAAAACGGTTTGTCCTCAAATTGTGCCCGACTTAACGGCAGCTCCGGGTTCCAGTCGGAACGTGTAATAAAGTAGTTCCAGCGGCGGGTGAGGTGTTTCGCACTGTAAGTCCAGCTGATATCCAGCAACTGATTCGCTTTCACCGTATGCTTCTGCCACTGGCTTCCTGCCTGGTCAAGGAAAGCGCCTGTAGCCTGATTGGCACTGGCAATTTTGCCGTCTGGTGGTGGCAGCTGATTAGCCGTATCATCCGCCGCCAGGGGATCACTTTTTCCGCTCACAGTGGCCGGGAAAAACTTGCCTGACTCCCGTTGATTGAGTGCACCTGTATCCAGTTTCCCCTGCTGCCAGGCAAGGTAAGCGCGTGATGCAGGTGAAAAAATATGACCATGGAGAGTACTGGCCGACATTTTCTCCCTGGAAATGACGGCCTCATCCTCAAGGGTAATGCTTTCTAATCCGGTCGATGATAAACGCCATAATGTGGGGGTGATGCGAGGTACCCAGTAACGATTTGAAATGTGAGAACACAGACAGATATAGCGCTTACCGGCGTGAGCAACTGTCTCGTTTTTAACATATTGCTTTCCCTCACCCCATTCAGTAACGGCTGCGGCCGCGCGGCTATAGCGTGTCACAAATTCCTTATTGTAGGAATGCCCCGAGCGATCCGTGCCCTCGTCCCAGTTAACCGACCAGTTCATCAAACCGGCAATGGTGAGACCGGCATTACTGAGGCGCTTAAATGCATTGAATACACTGGCCGGATCAGTGACATAACCGGTGGCTCCCGCATCAGCATTCGCCGGCAAGCCAATAAGGAGTTTGTCATGCGGTATAGTAATGAATCCCCGGGTGCCCGTCGCCAGACTCTCCGTCAGGTAAAACAGAAAATCCTCTTTAACTGCATCATTGTTTTGCGCAAGCCAGCCCAGATTTTCCACCCAGAGCCCATCTCCCCCCTGGTTGTAGTACTGAGGCGAAATATAATCATAATATCCCTCAAGGGCAGTAATGTACGCGTTATATTCACGGCCCGTAGCCAGATAGGGGAATTCCGGGGCAAGCGTAATAAGGCAGCCCTGACCCGCAGCCCGCTTCGTATCTTTCAGACGTTTCAAAGCCGCCGGGATCACCTGCGAATTCTGTCCGGCTGTAATGGCCTCCTGCTCAAGATCAATGTCAATGCCGTCAAAACCATATCGCGACATCAGAGATAGCAGGCGCTGATAAAATGCCTCTTCATCATTCGTATTAAGAACAATGTTAGCACCCGCGCCGCCCAGTGAAATCAGGACCTTTTGTCCACGCTGATGAAGTACATCAATTTGCTGTCGAAATTCTGCCTCAGTACCAGAGTAGGGATGAAAATCGGGGATGCGGTCATCAGATTGAACCGCGTTCATGAAAGCCACTATGATTAAGTCATATTCTGCGGGTACTTCCGAAAGACGGATATCTTTAAATCGCCCACCTTTATATCCCTGTCCCGGCTCAGAAGCCCAGTTGTGCCAGTAACCTGAGAGCATCGTTGAGTTCGTACGTTGTAGAGAGTTATTAATTTCCATGATTACTCCATTTTTAATTTACGTCCTGCAGATAATCCTCCACAGGGTAACATTTCTCATTCTCTCGAATGAGGCATCAGACAATTTTCCTGCCTGGAGGAATACTAATTTCCGAACACACGCGGGTGCAATTTTAATAATTAGCACATGCATGCTAAAAATTAGTAAATCATTATTTATCAACAATAATTCAGTGCAGTTATTATTACGAACGCTGCGTTCTGATTAGGGATCGAAATACTTCAAGGTATTCTGAAGAGAAAAAAAGGTGGGTGGGAAGCGAAATCAATACATCTGAGACATATCTGCCGATTGAAAATTTCGGGCGTTTTTTTAAATAGCTGACAGCGTCATGCGGCAATATAATATGCGCTTAGTGAGACTCGATGAACGGCATTTAATCCTGAATATGACCAGCAATCAACTGACACGTTGTGCCAAAGTAACGATGTAACCGGTCATAAATTAGCGAGAGAGAATCATCACTCAGGCCGACAGGTTCCACAACAAATTCGCGGGCTACTTTGTTTCATGGCAGGGGGGACAGGCACAATATATCCTGACTAAATAACTCCTTTTAACGAATCCCTTCTCGCTAAACTCACGCTGCGTCACCAGTAGGTCAATGGAATTATCGTACAAATGCGTCAGTGTGTCTGCGGGGCAGGCCTTGCAGACAAAAAGACCCTCCCGATGAAAAAACGTAAGTAAGTGCTCAGTCAGATGCGGCGTCAGGTTTTCCACCCCCACGTTGAGTTTATGTGTCCTGTGAGCATGCAATCTCAGCTTGTGCCATAACGCACTGACCCTGGCAGTTAAAGGTAATATTTCATCGTAGAAAGGTTTACCATTATTTTTAAGTTAACTTTACAGCGACTTCTGTCAAATACGGCAAATCCAACATGTTCTTAAAGCAACTTTATTTGTCAGGAGAAAGGAGACTGCGTCACACATAGCTTTTCAGCCGATTTTTTCATGTATCCCTCTTTTACAACCATCATGAAGCATTCAAGATTTTTCGCAAATAACACGATACTTTCCTCTTTCATTTAACGCCAATATCCGGCAAAGAATGCATTCTTTGCAGGCGTGAATTTTTAATCACAAGCTGAGTTAAAAGACAGGAAAGTTATTCTTATTTAAAAGGGAAACATGCAATCCAGGCCCCACTACGTTGAAAAATAAGAAGTAAACATCGGATTTAGATGGGCTTTAAAGACGATCCGGTCGGGAGGTTATCCGTCAGCATCCTGTCAATGATTATGAAGCCATTCTGAGATACCCCCACCAGGAGGAAAATTGACATACCATAATTTTCACGCCCTCTATGTCACCTGAACATGCCTGAGCGCGTTCATACAGAGTTTCCGTGTTGAAATCACAGCCCGGATAAAAATACAGTCCTTTTGGTAATTTTAGTTTCATGCCGTAATTATCTGTAATTTCGCGGGTACACCCTATCTTTTTCAACTCCCGGTAGAAATAAAGATAATTTTTATTGCTGGGATACTTAAATCTGACAACGATTATCATTCCATTCATGTTGGTTTCCCGGCCTGCCCTGATAAATAAGTGGCTTCGCATAGGTTAAATAAGTAACCGATATGGCGCACTCTCTGACGGTCAGGCTTCTTTAAGAGCACCCTTTCCCCCCTACACCGTTTTCAACCCTGACACCCCTGTTGCGACCGGTCTAAGTCCCTGGGGTGGAGCTGTTAAAAAATACATCGCTCATAATTCATTTAAAAATGACATATCACAATAAATATTGACCTTATTAATTTTCTTACAGAAAAGTTCAACGGCTCATATTTTGGATGCCATCATACCGGCCGTCAGCTCCGGGAAAATGAATAGGCAGAGCAGCAGGGATTTTTAAAATGCAAATGGTTCCGGCATACCGCGGCTTTGTTTATCGGCTTCATTCAACAGAGACAGGTCCCCTTCGGCACTTTCACTTTTTTTTCCCATCCACACGTGCGAAGCAAGGATATCCCCTGCTTTCGCCCCATTAAACCGAAAAAGTTGCTGTGCCTGCGTTCCCATTCGTGTATGGGATCTGATATAGATGGCAGGTTCATGATGAATTGTAACAAATGCCGAACGAATAAGTATCTGCCCATAACTTGCAAGCGATGCAATATCCTTAATCCTCTGACCGTTCGTGACACTCACCAGGTAAAGCTGCTCATTAAATTCAGGTTCAATACGTATGCTGACTAAGCATCGCGCGCCTTCGCAGCCAAAAATTACTAACTCTGGCTTTTGTCCTTTACCAATCGCGTTATACCATTTTTCATGTTCCATCAGGTCACTGTACGCCTGATAAAAATCATGACGGAAAAGTGCCTGCGTTTCGGTATCCGAAGCAAGAGGCTCAGCGTGCAAATCGATCACAGGCATTAGTGTGATGACGGAAGCAAATAACAGGAGTGCGGCGCTTAGCAACCCGGTGCATCCTGTAGATCGTTTATACATATCATCGTCCCCCCTCAAGCGGTCTAACAACTATAAGCCCTTTACGGCGCCATGCTTTTACGCAGAGGTATTTATATAACGATAAATGCGATAAAAACGTTTGTGAATACCGCAAAAGCCAACACGCTGGACAAGCTGGACGCTAAGCAGGTTACCAATGCGCTGGCGCTCAGTAATTTTGCAGATAACTACATGCCAGCAGCCGGATGTTGAGCCACATTACGCCAGTTAGGCAGGGTAAACCTGCCTGTCTTCAGCCACAACGTTGTGAAAGCCTTGTTTTCATACATCACGTCCACAGCTTCCCGTTTCTGGTCTGGCGTCAGGTTTTTCGGTTAAGAGCCATCTGAAGCGCCGCCTTATCCAGCATGGCCTCGGCGAGTAGCTTCTTAAGGCGGCTGTTCTCCTCTTCAAGTGATTTAAGCCGCCTTACTTCATGCACTTCCATGCCTCCAAACTTCTTGCGCCAGGAGTAAAACGTGGCGTCGGAGATACCCAGTTTACGACAGACATCCGGCACAGGCGTACCCAGCTCAGCCTGCTTCAGGGCAAAGACAACCTGTTCTTCTGTGAATAGAGACTTTTTCATCGGCACTACCTCGGCTCAGGGAAGTGAATATCATGCCGGAATTCTGTTTCTGAATGGAACAGGATTTTGGGGGGCGGTCCAGAGTACACCAGAGCCAGCACCTGCCTGATACCTTTAAAACGACCACATTTTGAAAGTAACTGAACTCCTCTGAATCTGCAATAATTAGGATAAGAATGCCTTGCGTGCAGTTTTGTCTGCGCACGGCTCATGCCTCCGCTGGGTAAGGTAAATCTCGACCAGCAATCCCGGATTGTAAAATGTTTTTTCGCGCTTTCTCTTTGGATAGTGCGCGTATCCAGCATCGTAAGGGTTGCTGGCTGAGCGAATTTCCAGCGACGCCGGAATGGCGTTGCCGACGCCCGTATAAGAGCCAGTAACCCTGGAACAGCCCCCTTCTATCCGCCGGTTAGTACGGTATAAAATGTCATGACCCTCTGTAGCTGTAGTATTTCCAGCAAAGGCAATCCTCTGATTTTATAGTTTTCCCAGGATCATCCTGTAATGATCCCAAATGGTGGCAGTGCCGATTTGTATGAAGATGGCCTTTACAGCCATTCACGCAGTCTATTATTGGGACCTTAAATAAGCGAATTAGCGCTGCGGCATATGAGGTTTGCAGGTCAGCAGATCGAAATCTGTACTTTAAGAGCTTCCACAGGCAGCCAGCGCCAGCCTGATGTTTCTGTCTGACTGCCACTGACAGTAAATGCAGCTAACTACGGTACTATAAACGGTGATGATCCATTGTCATGGATTCGGCCCCTGATGAAAGACGTTCGTGAGTTTCCGTTTGATAAAGGATACTGATATCCGGTAGGTTTTGCAGATATTCCTGGCGGATCAAACTCAGTGTCCCTATCGCTAGCAGTCAGAAAAGATGCTGGTCTGAAAGATAACGCGCCGCGCCCGATATCTTGCAAACCTTTGAGACAATGCTCAGAGCACCGGTAAGGTTCAGCAGGTAAGTCTTCTGTCTGATGAGCGGATTGTTTTATGAAACATGAGCGTTATCACAACTTTTCAATATGGATTCGCCCCCTGTTAAAGCCGGCAACGCTCACTCTTTTGATGTGACAGTGTCATATCAAGTGCGGATAGTACATATCAGCCCACCTTTTTAAGCGACCGTGTCAGTTCCCGTCACAACTCATCCCCCCTCCACGAATGCAGAAAACATCACCCCACTGATGCGTCATGTATCCCAACCCGTTATCTAAGATTGTCTTAAGGTAAATTGGTTAAGCAGGAAAACATCAGTATAATCAGCGGATGTCATTTATCCGAATCGGACAGCATTTATCCAACTATTCCTGCAGAGGCCGCTGCTGTTATGAAAAAAACTTCATATAGTGCGCTTTACTGGTTGATGTTTGTACTCTGCTACAGCTTACTCGCTTATCTTTGCCTTCAGACCCGTGACCCCTGGAGTCTGTCAACCTATGTCTGGCTTCCCGCTGGGGTAACCCTAACCGTTCTTTGCATCACCCCCTGGCAAAAATGGTACATCTGGTTGTTTACATCCGCTTCGCTTCATGCTCTGATGAGCACGCTGGTCGGCAGGCCTGCCGATCTTACACTCCTGTTCACTTTCGCAGACGTCTTCACGCTCTCATCAGTGGCATTTCTCTGGCGATTAATTACCCAATCCCACAGTACACACGCTTATGCTCGCATGAACGCTATCTTTGTCCTGGCTGTTCTTGCTATATGTTCGGTTGCTGCCAGCCTTCTTTACCTTTTTGTCTCAATCACTTATCCGGTGACATTTTCGCATTCAGTTACCTGGGCAATTTCCGCCGCATCGGGGATTCTGTCCTTGTCTTCATGCATTACCATAGGCCGGGCTACGTCACACCGGGGCAGAGGTCCTGCCTCTGATAATCAACGCCGTCGTAAAATGACCGTCTGCTTATCATTGCTGGCAATGTTCTGTTATTACGTGCTTCCCAGAATATTTCCCTCCCAGGTAATGGATTTCACAGGGCTTCTGTTGCTTCTGATTATCACACTAACAGCCACCCTCTATCTGAATGCAATACAGTCAGCGTCGTATATCCTCTTGTGCGCCCTCACCATAAGCCTGTCGTCGCTCTATCAGTTAGGCCCGATTGTCAACCTGATGGGCCCACAAAATAGCTTGCTCGTTTCACAGATATATCTGCTCTTCCTGACTCTCCTCGCCTCGATCAGCTTCTCCCGCATAAGCGATTTACGTCATACGCAGCATATGATGGATAACCTTCTAATTTTTCTTAAAGAAAAACCCGCAGTCCAGGATTTTTGCCGTTTCTGTTATTACCCCCAGACTGACCGCCTTATCTGGTGTGACCCTTTTCCTGAATCGGTCAATCTTTCCTGCCCGCTATCCATGCCCATACTTAAAGGGCGATTCCATGAAGAAAATCAGGCCGAGCTCGAATACTTTATTTCTGCGAAAGAAACGGAAAAGGCAGAATTACTGTACAGTCATTCATTTGAAGGTAATATCCTGAATAATGACCTGAAGTATATTCCCGCCAGCCTGGTATTATTGGCAATTGACATACGTTATGGAAACCTCATTTACGAGGGTATATTGGTTTTTCACTGAACACCGGAGGTCCCCATTAAAACGGAAGCACATCATGATAAAAAAGTCCTGATCGCCGATGATCATCCACTTTTCCTATTAGGCCTACGCGCTGCCGTTGAGCTTGTGCCAGGCTTTACCGTGGTCAGTGAAGCTTCCAGTGTGGACGAACTGTACGGAGCTATTGAGGAAACGTTACCCGATATTGTGGTGACGGATTTTTCCATGCCTGGCGCTGAAAATGTTGACGGATTGCGTCTGATCATGACCCTGCGGCAAAAATACCCGGATCTCCCGCTCATCGTTGTAACAGTGTTATCTAATGATGGACTGATCGACGCCCTGTATAAATGTGGGGTAACCCGTGTCGTGAATAAACGTAGCCTCTCCTCAGAATTTGCCAAAGCGCTGGGAAATGCAGACTCCAATTTTCGCATGGTCAAATCTGCATCCAGTCACCGGAGAGTCAATGCTGGGGCCTGCCTGACACCCAAAGAATTCGATGTCCTGCGAATGCTCTCAGAGGGAATGTCAGCGACAGAAATCGCAGAGCGGTTAAACCGTAGTAAGCAGACAATCAGTTCTCAGAAAATCAGTGCCATGAAAAAACTTGGACTTGAGTCGGATGGAGAATTATTTGAATATATTTTACGCATTGGGCTGTAAAACATCAGGTGGTGAATATGCGCATTCGGTATCTGATAGTGCTTGTTGCCTTTGTCGTCGGCCCGGCATTCTCCGCACCCTCGGAGCAGGATAAGCCTTTACTCGAGGAACTCATCCGGGTCCTGAACGCAGAGAGTAACGGTAATCATTTCGTTCAGGCTGATGAACGGGGGACCGCGAGTACTTCGAAAGACTCCCCCCTTATCCTTACGTCCTTTTGGTCGGAGGGACCGTTGCATGCAAATGAACAGGCTTTACTGACGCTCGAAATGGGTATTATCACCCTGCGCCAGCCAGAAAAGACCATGCATCCCATCTCGCCTCGCCGACTGGCCGTTTCATTTTTACCCTCAGAACGTTTGGTGCACGAACGGTTTCCTCAGGCTGACATTCTGGATATTCCGGACCTGTACCGGGCGATACACGCTCTGCAATCGGGCGCAGTGGACGGTGTGGTAACCCACCTTCACGCTTATACTCTTATCCGCAACGATCCCTCTTCCGCTGCTCTGTATTTCACGCCCGACCCCAGCCTTGAAGTGACTTACGGATTAAGAATGGTGAATTATTCACCTCTTCGTATGCCCGTGTTGCAGCTTGCTATTGCCGGAAACCCACCCGCACTTTATCAGGCTTTGATTGAAAAACATCTTATTCTTGACTCGCTTACTGCTGAAAGTATGCGCAACCCAGGGATCTGGCACACTCTGTCTGGTCTGCTGTTGCTTGGAATAATCATTGTATGCGTCATCCTTTTGCAGCTTTGGTTATCCAAACGTAAAACGGAAAGCCAGCTTAAAGATGCGATTGTATTCCGGGATACCCTGATACAGATACTCCCAATACCCCTTGCAGTGTGCACGCCCGACGGGCGTGTCAGCCGCACAAATCAGGCTTTCTTAGAGGCAATAGGCCGCTCAGAACATGAAGTTTACGCCCGTCACATCTCTTTCCTTAACCGGGAAAATGCCCTTGAACCGCCGCTGACGTCTGCCGTTCTTATCGGCGCTCTGCAGAATTCAGGCCCGACAATCAAAGAAGGCAGGATATTCTCGGGTAACGGTAGGTTCATACTCCTCTGGTGTCAGGCTTTTCGTGATACCCGGCAGATCCCACGTGGTATCGTTATTGGCTGGACCGATATCACCCACCTAAAACTACTGGAAGAGCAGTTAGCGCAAGCGCTGGAACACGCCCGCCGGGCCAGTGAGGAAAAGGGAAGCTTTCTGGCCCGAATGAGTCATGAAATTCGCTCCCCTCTGAATATCATCATGGGAGCGCTGGAAATGGAAATGAGCGCCACTCCGCAGCCAGCCTCAGATATGCTCATCATGGCGAGCCATGCAGCGACTCACCTCATGGAAATGATTGGGCAGGTGCTGGATATCTCAAAGATTGAAGCCGGTAAAATGCGCCTGGAAGCACGCCCGGTACTTCTGTTTGAATGCCTGAACGAAACACTATCTCATTATGCGTTTATGGCGGATCGCAAAGGACTCTCTCTCCGGTATCAGATTACTGCGCTTGCCAACAAAACCTATCTGACTGACAAGACAAAAATACTTGAAATTATTAATAATCTCCTGAGCAATGCAGTAAAATACACGGCGACCGGCATGATCACTGTCGAAGCGCAGGCCCGGTATAGTGAAAGCGATAACGAAACCGTCATCCTGACAGTTTCAGATACGGGTCAGGGCATCCCTGAAGAGATCTTGCCGGATTTGCTCAATCCTTACACTCAATATGCTACGCCAGTTGAAAACAGTTCAGGATTAGGGCTGTATATTGTCCAGCAACTGATCACCCTCATGAACGGCAGACTGGATATTGCCTCAACCCCCGGACAGGGGTCGACTTTCACAGTACAATTACCCTTGCGTCTGGGTTCACAAATCCATCAGGTTCTTCCTGCACCTTCCCCCCTCCCTGAACATGAAACGTTATCCGTTCTGGTCGTGGATGACTCGCCATCCGGGCTTACCCTTGTCGCAATGCAATTGCGGGCTGCAGGATACCATGTGGTCATAGCTTCAAACGGCGAGGAGGCACTTAAGAAACTGAGTGAAAATCCCGAAATTCTTTACATACTGACAGACTGTAACATGCCAGTCATGAATGGCTATGACCTGGCAAAGTGCCTGCGAGCAGAAGAACATTTGGATCTTCCCCCCCGCTTCATCCTTGGAATGACCGCCAACGCGTTCTCAGATGAAGAGAGGATATGTCTGCAAGCCGGTATGGATGGTGTGCTTATTAAACCTTTTAAAACTGAGACTCTACACAATGCTATCGAGGGTATGATTCAGGATCTAACGCCTGACATGAATGAAATCGACAGGTTAACAGCTGGCTCGCCGCTGAATCGTCGTAACTTTTTACAGCAGCTACTTGAAAGCAGTGTATCCGACCTCGCCCGTATCACCCCCGATGCTTTACAGTGTCCCCAGGCAGTAGGTGATGTAATCCACAGACTTAAGGGAAGCTATGCCTTTGCGGGTTTTCAACGCGGAGAAAAGCTATGTGAAGAGATAGAGTGGATCCTTGCACAGGATAACGCGGGCACTGACGTTGCCCTGCTTAAACTCAGACGCGCAGCATATCACTTTCAACATTATATTCTTCGCGAATTGAAACAGACCGAACTGAAATAGCCCCCGAAAGATACAGAGAGTAGCAAGACTGAACGTGCGTGTAAGATCAACATCCTACTGCAGGACGGCAATGAGAATGAAAGGATGATTTTTGTTTATCCGGCCTGTTTACCTGATTAATGGCTTCTGGCTGCGATTGATTATCCGTACATACCTTAGGCTTACCTTGCTTTAATCTCTGATCTACGGCTTTTCGATATGTCAGTTTGACCTTTTATCAACGTGTCGGCATTCATCGCCATTTAAGGTTAATATTGCCTAATGATAACCTAATGATTTATATCGATAAATGTAACAATTTATAGTCGACACTCACGAAGTCTAGCCGCCGCAGTTTCTTCGTCAGACGTAAGCGTCCAGCCAGAACCGTCTCCATTGACCGCCCTCTAATCTATAAATTAGTTACCCTTCTAACTCAAAGACGGATATCTGTTAATGCAGGATCCACCCGACTGGCGCAGTGCGCCCCGCAATGTTTTTTCCATCGAGTTTAAGCTCCGCATGGTTGAACTCGTTCAGCTTCCGGGAGCGAATATCGCTTCCATCGCCCGTGAACACGGCTTTAATCATAATGGGGTTCTACGCCGGAACCCTGGATTTTTCCGTTACCTCAGTTTTCAGCCCGGCGACCAGCGCATCCAGGTCAATAATCTCATCGCTGCTCTGGGAGGTATAATGTCCGTTCAGCAAAATATTCTGCCATGCTACCGGGGATTTCCGGTCGAGAGCCTCAATACTTTTGGCATTGCCTTCCGCTTCCAGTCGTTCCAGCAATCGCGACAAGATCGCCGAGTTGTAATAAATGATGGCATTGGAAATCAGCCGCCCGCACTGATTGCTTATGTCTGATTCAATGTCATTTTTCCCGGTTAACTCCTTCTTTCCGCCGAATTTGGCCACTGCGGCACGCAGCTGGTGATAAGATTCAATACGGTTCTGGGAACGCCGAATATTGCGTTCCAGCTGCGGATCGCGGAGATACGCCAGCGTGTAGATGTTGCGTACCAGCCGGTCATATTCAAATACCGCCTTCCTGGTCGGGTTCGTCGTGGTGTACGTGCACAGTTTTCGGACCAGCGTCCCCTGTGTCATTTCTTTAAGCCCCAGCGTGGCGACGATGCGTTCGAGATTGCTTTTATCGCGGATAATAAGGTCCCGATCAATTTGTCCGGCCGGCTGGATCAGGCATTTTTTATAGACCGACGGGGCCTGGTGCAGTACAGCTCCTGTAGCTGCCTGTTCAGGTCCGTAAAATGAGGTTCAAACCGCAGGCCAAACCAGTGCAGGATCGCAATCTTCGGGTCAGACCACGAAAATGATAGTGATGCGCAGCTGTACGGGTTAATCGGTAGCTGTCGTCTGAACGGCATGGATCCTGAGCATTATCTTCGCCATGTGCTGTCGGTTATCGCAGAGTGGCCGGTCAATCGCGTCAGCGAACTACTGCCGTGGCGCGTCACCCTGCCCGGGGAGTAATCTCCGGGTCATCCTGTCAATACGGTTCTCGCTGCACGCTTACCGTCAGAGTAACAACTGCCGAATTTAAGCCACTTTTCATTTGACGCAATTCCACCTGTACTGAGAAAGTCAGTGAAACAGCACTCGTGCCATGCACCAGCATGAATGGACCTGAACGGCTATTCCGGCTTCTCACCGGTGCTAAATTGTCAGCGCAGTAGTGGTAGCAGTGGCGATTGTTTCCACTTTTATACCGTCGCCTTCATTCATTCCGCTATTTTATCAAAAACTGATTTGAAATTCCGGGCTTCTGCTAATGTGCTTTATGAAAGATGTTGTACCCCCCGGTTTGTCATTCAGCGTAGTTTCAGCTTTGTAAATGAACGGGGGAGATCTGAACAACAACCTACGGTTACGACACAGAAGGTCTCTCCTCTTTTAAATCTCAAAAAAATTTCTCAAAAATTACGTATCCTTCTGGACTGGAGCCTCTTCTGGAAAGTACACATCAGCCAGTAAATGACACAACCTGTGAACGCAGAGTTAACTGCCGGAATGCCAATAATATAATAACCCGAAAGCGCGCCAACCATACTGGATATTATAGCCAGCCAGCCATTTTTTTTTGGTCTGAATATCCGCAGGCAATGTTCCCGTGACTTGACTCTGATCCAGAACTCTTCTGTCCGTTTTTAAAATGAAATAATCTACCAACATAACGCCAATCACTGGCGGAAAAAGCACACCCAATAAGTTCAGAAAATCAGTAAAGCGATCAAGTATACCCATCAATGATAACGATGTTCCGGCAATCCCGGTCAGAAGAGTGAGAGAAGCATAAGGCAATTTTTTTCCAGAAGATGCTTCGATAGCGTTAGCAATGCCTAAGGATGAAGAGTAAAGGTTAATGTCGTTAATACGTAGTGTAGAAAACACCACGACAGTGAGACCTATTCCCCCCGTAGTCTGTGCCATGATGGTGACAACATCCCCTGTTTTGAGAATGACGGCGATGAGAACGGCCAGCCCGTTAACGAGATACTCTCCGGCAAATATGGTCAGCAAAGTCATCATTAAAACCTGCCGTCCATTAGAGTAAAATCGGGTCAGGTCAGGAGTGATAAGGCTAGCGACGATGCTTCCACCCACAACCATCGTTATTGCCATGCTGACAGAAATAGTCTCCCCCGAATGGAGTGAGATCCCTTCTGATACGCCATCTGATCCGCTCAGTAACATGACCGAGATATAAATGATACTGAGACCAAATGCTGGAACAGCAATCCTCGCAGCAAAGCGCAAAGCGCAGAATCCAAATGTGACAAGTAAAGTGAGAGTGAGACCTGACAACAGGGCTGTAAAATGAAACCCCAGCCTGTGTCCGGACGCGAAATCGAGCGAATGCGCAAAGACAGAATTCTGGACGCCAAACCAGCCAAGCAGACTTATGGCAATGAGGAGACCGACAAAAACCGATCCACCCCGGCCAAATCCGCACGACCTTGCTAAGAGGCTTCCTGATATGCCTTCACGCATCCCTGCATAACCCAACCCGAAGGTTGCAACAAAAAAAATAATACTGCCAACAGTTATCGCCTCAAAGGCCTCAGCAAAACTCATACCGTGGCCGAGCGTCGCCCCAAGCATAAATTGATCCAGTGCGGTTAGCATACCCATATGTACCAGAGCCACGCCGAAAAAAGGCAGACGATAATTAGCAGGTACACGATCTACCGGGAATTGTTCTGAAAGATTCACTGATCACTCCAGTTAAATAAACACAATGCCTTTATTTAAGAAATGAGCGGGTAAATAATTTTTTAACCCAACATTTTCGCAATATTCTTCAAACTGAATAAGAGAATGCACGCCTGATTTCAGGTATATTCTCTCAATATTTGTGTTGATCGTTTTCAGGGAAAGACCAAGAATAGCGGCTATCTCCTTCCGACTTAACCTGTTCAGCAGCAGGTAAACCACATTCATTTCTGATGTCGTGAACACAGATGAAGGAAGTGAAGTCTGAATGATTGAGGGTGCCTTTTTACCAACGCATACAAGGGGTGAGATAACTTTAATTCTTTTGGCATTCCATAATGTTCCAATGCACATGCCTCCACTGTCCCTGAGTGGGATTTTTTCACTCAGATAAGGTTCAAGATGACGCTGATTGTACCAGTAATCGGTCTCGATAACTGATACTGTTTCGGCCGCTGATTCAGCAAGTTTGTCATGTGCGATGAAACCGTCTGATTGTTCCGACCATGGCGCAGGAAATTCATAATCATATTTCCCTTCCAGACAAAAACCTGGCGGTGTAGAAGTATATGCGCGTGCTGCGCTATTCATATAGAGATGTCTGGAATTTAAATCTTTAATTCCCCAGGGCTCATTAAGATATTGCAGGGTGCATATAATCGCCGATAGTGCATCGGAGGAAGTATTTTCCATAAAGATCTCCAGCGCGGAATAATCATTTATAACCACACATTCATGCTTGAGTCAATAAGTTAAATTAACCTCGTTCTTTCATACGTTAATAATCATGTTTTTAATCAGTTCTTCTGGCGAGGGGTGTTTAAGCGCATTGAGGTTAAGTTGATTTACATCAATTAACTTAACGCACTTAACTGACCTTCGGAATAGTTTGTAATGCATAAATTCCATTCACAAAGGCAATCGATAATGAACCATCTTGTTCACCAGGCTGTAGACTGGCACCGCGCAGATATTGTTGCTGCGATCCACAAATCAGGTACCACCGTAGTCGGTCTTTCACGCGCAGCGGGCCTTTCAAATTCTTCACTTTCGAATGTATTCTATCGGCCATGGCCGCGAGGCGAGAGAGTGATTGCCGAGCATCTGAAAGTACCGCCGTGGGTAATATGGCCCTCCCGTTACCCTTTAATAAACGTTGAGTCGGTTCAGCAATCGTCACTCACAGTAGGACGGATGCCAGCCGCACGCGACTGAACTGGCAATGCTGATATCGGTCGCATTGCATATCACTCATACCGCTGTATATGTCCTGATAGCTTAAACCACTTTTGCGACAATTAGGCTCTGGATTCTTTCCAGACGTGCGTTCCCGGCATCGGGAATGCCGATTCATCAGGCAATCAAACAGATATTTATCCGGCTAAATCTTATGACGACGGGATATATCGGCAGACGCATACCTGCATAGTACGTTTAAGCCCTGCAAGGATGCGTTGACCGTTTCGCTAATTTTCAGTTTATCACCCGGGCATTCACGTTTTTACGGTTAAAACGGCTGAACAAGAGGATATTAAAGCGTCGCGAAATACCCGTCAGCGGATGATTGCGGGGATAACCGCTTCCATCATCATTGACTGAACAGCCCCTTATCATCCCTGCGGGGCCCGTGTCTTCTGCATTGCCCGTATGGTATATGGCGTATTACACCCGCAACAGGTGAGTTAATATTCACCTTTCGCCCTTTGAACTCTTTGGTGCGCTAAAGATATGCAGGCATATAATGAACGCATCAGCGATGCCGTACAGGGAAATTAACGCATTCTCTCCCTACTGACCGCATTTCGCCGTTCCGCTACCGAAAGCGCAGAAAGATGGCTAGGGAAACTGCTGATACACTGATGCGCCACTTAACACAACTGATGATCATCGGGGCTCTGGATGAGTGGCATGCACAGGCGTACTACAATGACAACCGGCGGAGCCGCATTCTGACACCGCCATAAGACCACTCCGGATGATGAGCCAGCAGTGCAAACCGGACTTATCATCGCCAGCAATCCTGGCAGGCTAATATTGAGCGTAATTGGGGCGTAAAGTAAATAAGCTAAGCCCTGCTGATCCGGGGTATACAGCGAGTAACGCTTATTCCATTATATCCGGTTAATCCGGCCCCATCAGGCATGGGTGGGCGAGTAAAATGATGGCGGCTGCCATCCAGACGATGTCACACCAGCGATGTGCATATCATGAAGGTGCATCTGACAACAGGTGCTGACAATCGTCAGATTTCCATGAACACCGGGAGAGCTTAGTCTGAGGATGCCCCGACGATCATATTCCTGCCAGGCTCAGTGAGGCCGGCGATCACGTTTCCCGCATCGTTTTGTCTTTTTATAATGTCTGAACTCTGCGTCCGTTTTGCGTCAGTTTCTCATCAACGCACCTCTTGGTTTTTTAACGATCTGAATCGTACAGAATACAGCCCACTGACCTATCTGCCACCGTGCTATTATCTGCCCGTGTGTACCGCTCATTCACATCTATTGGCAGATGAGCAATGTGCATTCTCTCTGGTAATGAACCTCCATCACTTCCGGAAAATATAAGTTCGACCAGGGCTTGCGTTTCTCCGTTGCCCCGGCGGACAGGATAGCCAGCTACATTTCGATGGCCACTGCCGTTATTTATCGTCGCGACCGTCTGCAGGATTAATATTCAGATCCTCCATAAAACGCATCATGAGGTCATTCGCTCTCAATATGTAGCTACCACAGACTAAAAATCGCTGTTAACTTTCCAGCGAAAACCCAACAAACTTATTCACAATATCCCAAATTAAATTCATTCACGTAATTTCATGGTCTCGTATAAATTAAATCCTGATACTGGCGGACTTAATTCAGGAGGCTGAATAGTGTCGTTCATCCCCCGCAGAACAACATATCATCACGCCCCGATATGGCGGCGTTCATGAAAACTGTTCTGGCACAGACTAAACCGGACGCAGCGCAATTCTACCAAAATCCCTGCTCAAGCGCTGAACATCAGCCCCTGACCCGGATGCCGCCGGACATCTGGGGCCTCCCTCCGATTAGCCTCATTATTAGCAAACGTCTTCTCATTTTTAACTTTATAATCTTCAGATTTTAAAAAGGAACTATCATTATGGAAAAATTATTTCTTCATGACGCGGAGCGCGTTTCGTTCAGCATTCCACACCGACAGGGTGAACCCTGTAAAATAAAAATCAACGCAGCGGCGCTGCATAATTTATTAAAGGTGACGCCCCGCTCAGGATTCAGCGAACCGGAATTTATCAGCTTCAATCTGCTTGCGGACACTGAACTGACATTCAGTACGGAAATAATAAAACCTTTTCTCGGGACCGGGCTTATCTGGGAAGGCAGCGTGCCCGGCCAGCCGGAGCTGCGCGCCCATCTGAGCGTTACCGGCCTGGATGACGGGCAGGGGCTCTTCATTGCAGGTGCCTTTCGCCTCAAAGGGCAACGTTTTGTCATCACGCCGGCCGGAGCGGATTACGTTTGCGTACATCTGCCTGAGCCCCGAAACGGGCCCCTCTCTTTACCGCCAGTGAAACCTCAGTCAACAGCGCCTGAATCCGGCGTTCTCAGCGTATCCGCCGATGAAAGTGTGGCCGTGATCCATGCCCTGGCGCTTTATCCGAAGAAGATGCTCACGCTCCTGGGTGAGAAGGAGTTAAAGGCGATAATCGGGCATATGCAGCAGACGGCCGCCCAGGTTTTTAAAAATTCAGGTATCAATGCGACCGTCAGTTTTATTGCGTCTGAATCGCTCGCGACGTTAGAGCACTCGCAGGTGGAAGACATGCTTAATGATGTCGGCGATGTGGACACGGGCGGCACAGGAAACGTCACTCGGGGAAAATGCTGGGATGCCGTGACGGCGCGGCGCAATGCGCACAAGGCAGATATCGTCGTCCTGCTGGGTGAAGGGCAGAGGGTTGTGGGGGGGAGCATTGTCGGAAAAGCGATATCTATACCCGAGCCTGTCCGGTTCGATCAGTCGGATCTGTCTGTTGCCACCCTCGCCGTGTGCGTTTTCCAACAGAACGATGCTGCTTTCATTTTTTGCCATGAGCTGGGGCATCTGCTGGGGGGCAAGCATTCGCGCCATGTGCAGCCTACCCGGGAGGGACTGTCCCCAATGTACGATTATGCCCATGCCTACATCTCACCTGATAAATCTTATGTCACTATGATGGGTTACGATGTGGATGCGAAGGAAATTCTGCCCGCATTCTCCGCTGCAGATTTGGCGTACAATGGCAAACCGCTTGGCGTCGCCATCGATAAACCCGGCGCCGCAGATGTCGCCTCCCTGTTCCGGTTAACGACACGTGTCATGGCGACTTATGGCGGGGGCGCCTCCGACAGGACACAGACCCTGAACGTGGAAGTGGATCCCCTGGTCGGCGGCACTGTGCTGCCGGCAGAGCTGGGCCCGTATACCAAAGGGACGAACGTTAACGTGAAGGCCGTGCCCCGCGCAGGTCATGCTTTCAAACACTGGCTGCTTGATGGCGTCGTCGCCGGCACAAAAAACATCATGTCGGTGCTGATGGACAAACCGCATACCCTCAGAGCCGTTTTTGAAAACGGCCAGAATCACTGGATTACCGCATTGCCGGACCCCACCGTTGCGCAGTCAGGGGGCACGCTCAGGATAAAACCTGAAGGTTTCAGATTCCCTTACGGAACGGAAGTGACCCTATCCTATCAGCCGGATAAATATAAACGAAGCCACGCAACATTCTGGGTTGTCGATGGCAACGCGACCGGCGTGCCCGTCACTGAGCCCCTGACGCTGCTCCCGGAACAGGACGTACAGGTCGGTGTGCAACTGGACAATATAGCGCATTACCAACCCACGTATTTGTCGATATATTCTAGCCATCCGGGAGGAAAGCAGGTTATTACCCCGGTCTTTTACGATATGTGGGGCCCCCTGAGCAATCGCAAATACACCGTATCGATCCTGAGTAGTTATGGGGGAATACCAGGTTATGAACAGCTTACGCTCGGTGAAAATACTGTGGTCACCGACAGTAAGGGGGTTGCTGTCCTGCACTACGAGGCGGATATCGCGTCGCTTACGTATCATGAATTAGGGATAGCGTATCTGGCTTTCAGACACGAAAATGAAGCACCGCTTGTGCTTCGCCTGATGTTAGCAGCCGACAAGCCTAAAACTGACGTACATCATTTTACTATTTCTGACCGTAACCAGTATATTCTGGCGGGCTCCCGGCCTTCAGATGTCAGGTTCACCGCGTCAGACATTATGGACAGACCTGATCCACGAGGCAGAAATGAGGAATTCATCTTCACTGCTGATAAATACCCGGGGGATAAAACCGGGATTAAACTGCCGCGGATCCTGGTGAAAACAGATGCCAGTGCGAAAGGTTCATTATCATTTTCCGCGTCCGGGAAACAGGGTGCAGGGACAAACGTAATCAGGTGTCAGTACTCTTATTACCACAGTTATCCATTCTCGCTTATCCACGTTTTACCGGAAAAAATTGGGGATTTTCTTGCCGGCCCGGAATCTGTCGCAGTGAAAGTCGGTGATGATGTTGAATATCAGATCATCTCTGTTAAAGGCACGTACTCGTTATTTCACCTGTCTGACCTGAGTGAAACCTTTAGCGACCTCAGTTTAAAAATTGAGATGGCGGATGGCGGTACCGGCCTGAGGTGCCTGCACGAAAGCGTATCATTAAGCTCACTGCCATTTGTTTCAGCAAAAACGCAGGGGTTCCCGCTGTTCATGGGCAGGGCAACAAGCCGCGGCACGGCGACAATGCGTTTGTATCTTGAAAACCAGGGACACCGGTTCTACTCCACTCCTCTGGAAATCATATTCAGGGTCAGTTAATCCTGCAACAGTGAAGACGTATTCACCGGTATCCGGTGGATACGCTGTCTACGGTGCAGGGAAACATTCAGGCTCGCACATTCAGAAACGGGTCAGGACGACACCCCTTATCATTTCAGGAGGCTCTTTGCCGGCATTGCGCATCTATCCGGTTTTCGAAATTGCGCCCCGGTTCAAGCCTAATCCTGTATCAGCTCGCCGTCATCCATATGCCCTTGAGACTTTACCGGCGGGAAAGCTCGTGATGCCCGGAAAGCTCCATGACCATGGCTGACAAAGGTTGCGGGGGACTCACTGGTTTATGCCTGGCCCCACAGATTTGCACTCCCGTACTTAACTCATCCGGTTACCACAAGCGCCGGCATCACTGCAACCGCGGGCACAGGGTAGCTCTTATTTTCATGTTAGCCGCGCGCCTTAACGAAAGCGTGAGTGTAATCACAACATCCGACACCCGCTCAGTTCAGCTCAATGCTCCGCCGATTCGTCTGTCAGACTCCCGATGGCAGGGCTAGCGACTGTAATTTCACCGGGCTGGCATGCATCACAGCTTTTCGCCAGGCCAATATTCTCTCTTACGGGCCGCTGATGGCAGTATCCCCGCAAAACAGTAAATATTTAACGTCACGGGCGCATAATTTGCACGTCAATATTCATTGTTTTTGCTGATGAATAAAGGGCCCCCCATTGCGGCAGCGCACGCTTTCAACCCGATTTCTCTGTAGCGTTCAGGCTAAAAGCGATAAGGGTGCCAACGCAATACCCACAAAGAGTCTACGCTTATAAAAGACGCATTCAGAATATACCTATTCTCCATGCTTACTCGATCTGCTCCATGTCCTCATGGTGCGAATTTTTCCGGACAATGCCTTACACGGATCCGCACAAGGAATGCTGATGTGAAAAATGCTGCGTTTAGCTGGTTTAAAAAAGACAATACGCCCTCTTCATTGCATCACCGCCCCAGAGAGTCAGAACCATCCTCCCCAATGCGTGCCGAACTTTTTTCGGCAGATCAAATGGAACGTTATGGCGAAAAACTGGCCCTCTCACATAAATTATCCTCCAAAAAACATTCCTATAATTTGCTGAAGCGCCTAAAAGATAATGAGAAAATGTTGACCCGCAGTTGCCTCACAATAAGCAGCGGCAAAAAAAACATTATCTCTCCTGCGGGGGAATGGCTTCTTGATAACTATTATCTGATTGAAGAGCACATTCGCGTTGTTCATCAGTTACTGCCTAAAAACTTTGGACAAGGCCTGCCCACACTCGGTTCGCCGCATTTTTGCCCGCGCATTTACGATATTGCCACCGAAGTGGTCTGCCACAGCGATGGCCTCTGGGATATCAATACCCTCACCCGTTTTTTTTCAGCTTATCAATATGTCGCACCGCTGACGCTCGGCGAACTCTGGGCATTTCCGGGCATGCTGCGCCTGGCATTAATCGAGAATCTGCGTAAGGTCAGCATCGTCGTCGCCAAAGCGCAGAACGAACGCAACCTGGCAGACTTCTGGGTCAGTAAATTTCTGACCAGTGCCGAGAAAGATCCCGAGAATCAGATTACTGTCATTGCTGAAATGGCACGCACCTGTCCGCCCCTGACCAGTGCGTTTGTGGCAGAACTGGTACGCCGCCTTCAGGGACACGGCTCCATGCTCGCACTGCCGCTGACCTGGACGGAACAACGGCTGCGGGACGTCGACCTGACACCGCGTGAAGTTATCATAAGATTCAATCAGGAACTGGCGGCTAATCAGCTGTCTGTCAGTAACAGTATCATGGGATTACGCCAGTTGACCGAAATGGACTGGCGAACCTTCACCGAAAATCTTAGCGTGGTCGAAAAAATTCTGCGTTCCGACCCTGCCGGCATTTATGACAGGATGCATTTTGACACGCGCGATAATTATCGTTATCAGATTCAATATCTGTCACGCAATTCCGCCTACGATGAAGGTGAGGTCGCCACTCAGGCAGTAATGCTGGCAAATCAGGCCAGAGAAGCCCGAGAACAACACGTAGGCTTTTATCTGGTAGGCCCCGGTCGTCCGGGGCTGGAAAAGATGCTGGATGTTCACTATTCATTGCAAACTCGTACCCGTGCCAGATTTAGCCAGACACCGCTTCTTTCGTGGCTTGGCAGTCTTTTATTAATCACTACCGCCGTGAGTACCGACGTGCTTTCTCACACCGGTTGTCCGGCAGGTGACGGACTGTGGTGGGCACTTCTGCTGCCAGTGGTACTCGTCGCCAGCCAGTTTGCACTCAATTTGCTCAGTGAAATCTTCACCCGCACAAAAATGCCTCAGCCGCTACCCCGAATGGATTTTACCGGGGAAATTCCCGAAGACGCCAGCACGCTGGTCGTGATCCCCTGCCTGCTGGGTTGTCGCAAAAATATTGATGCACTGATAAACAGCCTCGAAGTCTGCTATCTAGGCAACGTTTCGCCACATCTGTATTTTGCGCTGCTCAGTGATTTCCACGACAGCAAAGAACGTCATAACCCAGGGAACAGTGACCTGCTCACCTATGCTGTCCAGCAGATCCGGTTGCTCAACCACCGTTACCCCCAGGAAAAGGGCGCCCGCTTTACACTACTGCACCGGGACAGTGAACTGAATGTACAGCAAGGTGTCTGGATGGGTCACGAGCGTAAACGCGGAAAGCTGAACGCACTAAATCTCTGGCTGCGTGACCGCGGCACGCCGTTCTCGCTAATTGAAGGCAGCACACAGTCAAATCTGCGGAAGGTGAAGTATGTCATTACGCTCGACAGTGACACCGTGTTGCCTCGGGAGACGGCCCACCAGCTGGTCGCCACGATGGCGCATCCCCTCAACCACCCGGATTACGATGAGCAACGCCAGCGTGTGGTTGCCGGTTACGCTATTCTTCAGCCACACCTGGCAGAAGAAATTCCCGCTCACGGCCAGGGCCGTTACGCAGCCCTGTGCAGCTGTGTGCCGGGTAGCAACCCTTATTCTTCCATGACGTCTGATATCTATCAGGACTTATTTGGAGAAGGCTCATTTGTGGGCAAAGGTATTTACGATGTGGATATGTTTATACGCGCCAGCAACAATACCTACCCTGATAATCTGGTGCTAAGCCACGATCTGCTTGAAGGCTGTTATGCCCGTTCCGGGGTGCTCAGTGATGTGGTGCTTTATGAGCAGTATCCTAATCATTATCTGGTTGATGTGGCGCGTAAAATTCGCTGGATCCGCGGCGACTGGCAATTACTGAACTGGCTGCGTTTTTATGTAAGGCAGGAAGACGGTCAGCGCAGGCAAAATCCGCTTTCCATGCTTTCACGCTGGAAACTGTTCGATAACCTGCGCCGCAGCCTGGTGGCACCAGGGTTGCTTGTGGTCATTTTATGCACCATCGCACTGGTGCATAATAAGCTGTACTGGGTCGGCTTTATCGCAGCAATGCTGGTGGCCCCGGCACTGGTCGCGCTGCTGATGGATATCTTTAATAAAGGTCCCCGCCGGTTACTTATCCCGCACCTGAAAAGTGTCCTATCCTCATGCTGCTGCCGGGTTGTGAGGATTGTTGTGACGTTAATGACCCTGCCGCACGAGGCGGTGTATTCCGCTCAGGCAATATTACTGACGTTATGGCGGCTGGGTATCAGCCACCGCAATCTGCTCGAATGGGCCACCGTCAACGTTTGCGACACCCCCCGAGCCCGGTCGGTCCTTTTTTTTTACCAGCAGATGTGGGCAAATCCCCTGGCTGCCATCGCTGCAGTCATACTGTCTGCCCGGATGAATCCCCTGCAGCTCTCGGCCGTATTCCCCTTAAGCATGATGTGGATCCTTGCGCCGTATTTCATGTGCTGGCTGAGCAAACCTGCATCACGCAAGCCCGCCTCTGTGACCGAGGCTCAGCGCCTGAATCTGCGACTAACGGCGCGTCAGACCTGGTCCTTCTTTGAGAGATTCGTTAATGAACAGGAAAACTGGCTGCCACCCGATAATTTTCAGGAAATACCCAGACCAACAATCGCCCATCGCACCTCACCAACGAATATCGGACTGTCTTTGCTGGCAAACATGACCGCATGCGATTTTGGTTACCTGACTCAGGGTGAAGCGTTAATGCGCATCACGCAGACGCTGGATACACTTGATAAGCTGGAGCACCATCGGGGGCATTTGTACAACTGGTATGATACCCGCACGTGCCAGCCACTCAACCCCCACTACATTTCCACCGTCGACAGCGGCAACCTCGCCGGACATCTGCTTACCCTGAGCACGGGCCTGCGCCTGTGGCGAAACCAGCCAGCCATCGATATTCCGCAATGGTTGAGCGGTATCGAAGACACCTTGTCTATGGCCGAGAAAGCCAGGGGGGGAATCCCGCAGACCCGACTGCGCGAGCTCATTTCCCGGGCCGCCGCCGGCGGAATCGCCGCCCTGGACACCCTCGCTATTTTGCGAAAACAGATTGCCCTCCAGGGGGATGACAACCTACAAAAACTGGCAAAACAGATTGATAACGGCCTGGCTGAATGGTCTGGATTCTATGGCTGGCTGTCACCTGAGGTGTGCAATGAACCCTTACCGACGTTGCTCTGGCTTGCGCAGCAGGATCCGCTGGTGTCGCCGGAATTATCACGCGCCATTGGCCTTGCGCGTATGCGCCTGGACATCATTAACGAGCTTGAACAGCGCCTCAATGACCATGCGCATATGGACTTCCGGTTTCTGTACGACAACACCACGCATTTACTGGCCATCGGTTACAACTGCGATACCCACAGAATGGACAGTGGTAAGTATGACCTCCTGCCCTCTGAAATCCGTCTGACCAATTATGTGTCCATTGCAACCAATCAGTTGCCGCAAAAAAGCTGGTTCGCCCTGGGACGGCTGTTCACCATGATCCATAAACAACCATCGCTGATGTCATGGAGTGGATCCATGTTTGAATACCTGATGCCGCAACTGGTGATGCCCGCTTACCCGGGCACGTTGCTGTTGCAGATGTGTCAGACCGCCGTGGACCGGCAAATCGCATGGGGGAAAGAGAATAATGTGCCGTGGGGAATTTCAGAGTCGGCATATGCAGCATTCGATATTAACCAGAATTATCAGTATCACGCATTCGGTGTTCCCGGTCTGGGTCTGAAACGTGGACTCAGTGAAGACAGGGTTATCGCCCCATACGCAACCCTGATGGCATTGATGTTTCGTCCTCAGGAAGCCTGCAGGAATCTTGTGGCGCTGGAAAACCGCGGAGCACGCGGGGATTACGGCTTTTATGAGGCTCTCGATTTCAGTGCTTCACGTCAGGTTCGCGGTCAGGATTACATCGTGGTGCGTTCTTATATGGCTCACCACCAGGGAATGGGATTCCTGGCGCTGTCCAGTTTTTTACTTGAAAGCCCGATGCTGAAGCGCTTTTCATCTAATGCTGCGTTTCAGTCAGCCCGACTGCTGTTGCAGGAACGCATCCCAGACGCCGTTGAACTTTACAGCCCGCGCCGCTATTTTGATACGCACGCCAGTACGCTGCAAAAAATAAACGCCGAGCCGCGAGAATTTACGTCACCTCATGGCCCTACCCCAGAAGTTCAGCTGTTCTCAAATACAAATTACCACCTGATGATAACCCAGGCCGGTGGCAGCGCCAGCCGCTGGAAAGATTTGATGCTGACTCGCTGGCGGGAAGATGTGACACGCGATAACTTTGGGATCTTCTGCTATGTCAGCGATCCTGCAACAGGAGAAGTGTTAAGTAATACATGGCAGCCCACAGGACAGAAGACGGGTACCTGTCGCGCTGTCTTTACCGATTCCGGTGCAGAGTTTACCCGAACCCAGCGCTCACTCACCCTACAAACCCATATTGTCGTATCACCGGAAGACGACATTGAAATCCGTCGTATGACGATGACGCACCACGGGCACCGCCCGCACACCGTTGAAATTACAACCTATGCAGAAGTGGTTCTGGCTCCAGCCGCCAGCGATGTAAGCCATCCGGCTTTCAGTAACCTTTTTGTGCAGACTGAACTGCTGCCAGCTCTTGAGGGCATTCTCTGCCATCGCCGGCCGCGCGAGCCGGACGAACAGTGCCCGTGGATGTTTCATATGTTAGCGATCCATGGCCCGGTTGAAGGAAATGCCTCGTTCGAAACCGATCGCGCCGCTTTTATCGGACGCGGTAATACCCCTGCGCATCCGCAGGCATTGCAAAAGCCTGGACAGCTCAGCAACAGTGCCGGTGCAGTACTGGATCCGATACTGGCCATACGCCAGCGCATCCGCCTACAGCCTGGGGTGCCCGTGTTAATCGATATGGTTTTTGGTATCGCGGTAACACGTCTGCAAAGCATTACGCTGATGGAGAAATACCGTGACAGGCACATTGCAGATCGGGTTTTCGACATCGCCAGGTCACACAGTCACGTAGTTTTGCGCCAGCTCAATGCCACCGACGATGACGCCGCTCTCTTCAACCGCCTGGCCGGTGCGGTGCTGTTCTCATGCCAGGAAATGCGTGGAGATGTTCAGGCAATCATCAATAATCGCCGTGGACAGTCAGGCTTGTGGGGCTTGTCACTTTCCGGTGACCTGCCCATAGTCCTCATCACCCTCTCCAGCGATGAATACACCGGTCTGGTGAAGCAACTTATCCAGGCCTACAATTACTGGCGTTTGAAAGGGCTGAAGGTCGACCTGGTTCTGCTCACTAACGATCCCGGCGGCTATCAGCAGACCCTTCAGAATCAAATCCTGAACTTAGTCGCTGCGGGAGCAGGACCCAGCCAGCTCGACGTTCCGGGAGGCATATTTATACGCAATAACGAACAAATCACCAATGATGATCGCACGCTGCTGATTAGCGTGGCGCGGGTAGTTCTCGACGATCGCCGCGGCACACTGGAAGAACAACTTAATCACCGAATGCAACGACCATACATTGCGCTACCCACATTGCGGCCGTCTCGCGAGGACGAGACTGAATCGAAGCATGTCGTAACTCCGCACAATTTAGCTTTCTTCAACGGAATCGGCGGCTTTTCTCAGGATGGACGTGAATATCATATCCTTCTAAATGACGGGCAAAACACGCCGGCCCCCTGGTCAAATGTGCTGGCCAATGCGGATTTCGGCACGGTAATTTCTGAGTGTGGGCAGGCGTATACGTGGTACGAAAATGCCCATGAATACCGCCTGACCCCCTGGGAAAATGATCCCGTCAGTGATCGCTCCGGGGAGGCGTTTTACCTGCGTGACGATGAAACCGGTGGTATCTGGTCACCCGCCCCCTTACCGATCCGCGGTGCAGGTGGCTACGTTACACGACATGGCTTCGGCTATAGCGTATTTGAACACAGTGAACGGGGTATCAGTAGTAAGATGACGGTACTGGTTGCCGAACATGCGCCAGTTAAACTCATCATACTCACCCTGACAAATCTGTCAGGTCGCCGACGCAGCCTCTCCGTTACCGGCTATGTCGAATGGGTTCTGGCGGATTTACGCACCCAATCCGCCATGCACATCGTGACCTCAAAAGCACAAGTGGACAAAGGATGCGGTGTACTGGCAACGAACCACTACACAAGCAACGGTGCCTCACGGACGGCTTTTTTTGCCGTGACGGGAACGCATTGTTCGGTCAGCGGCGATCGCCGTGAGTTTCTGGGTCGCAACGGTTCACCCGCACACCCTGCTGCCCTGAAAAATCAGCGATTGACAGATAAAACCGGCGCAGGCATGGATCCATGTGGTGCCTTACAATCAGCGACAACGCTTATCCATGGGGATCAGCGAACTTTTACCTTTGTATTAGGTTCAGGACAAAACACGCATGATGCGGAAATGCTCATCCACCAGTTCCTGCAGGAAGGTGAAGCACAGGCCGAACTTGAGCGAGTGCATAAACTCTGGCACCGAATCCTGGATAAAATTCAGATCAAAACGCCAGACCCCTCAGTCAATCTGCTCGCCAATGGCTGGTTGATTTACCAGACTTTGTCCTGCCGGATACACGCCCGCAGCGGATATTACCAGTCCGGCGGTGCGTTTGGGTTCCGCGATCAGTTGCAGGATTCACTATCCTTAGCCCACGCGGCACCAGAGATTATGCGTAACCAGATTCTCCTGTGCGCATCGCGCCAGTTTATTGAGGGTGATGTTCAGCACTGGTGGCATCCCCCAACAGGTAACGGTGTACGCACGCGTTGTTCAGATGACTATCTGTGGCTGCCACTGGCCATCAGCCATTACATCTCAGTTACAGGTGATCACGACTTTGCGGAACAGCAGGTTCCGTATATCGAAGCGCGATTACTGGAGGTGGGTGAAGAGTCCGTCTACGCGCTACCAACGGTCAGTTCCACGCAGGAATCCCTGTGGCAACATGGCGTACGCGCGCTTAAAAATGGCCTCAAAATGGGGGAACACGGTTTGCCGCTAATAGGCGCAGGGGACTGGAATGACGGCATGAACCTGGTCGGTCTTGGCGGACGCGGCGAAAGTGTCTGGTTGGGGTTTTTCCTGTATGACGTGCTTCAGCGTTATGGTGCACTGGCAAACGTTCGCAAGGACACAGAGATAGCCACGTTATGCCGTGAACAGTCAACTCAGCTCAGGGAAAATCTCAACAGGTATGCGTGGGATGGCAACTGGTTCCTGCGTGGATACTTCGATAACGGTGAAATGCTCGGATCACATTTGAATGAAGAGTGCCAGATTGATGCCATCGCCCAGAGCTGGTCTGTCCTTTCTGGCGCAGGCACACCGGAGCGCACCGCCAGTGCCATGCGTTCCCTGGATCAACATCTGGTAGATAGCGATGCAGGCTTAATAAAACTGCTGACGCCTCCGTTCGACGGCCATGGCCCAAACCCCGGCTACATCAGGGGATACCTTCCTGGTGTACGCGAAAACGGTGGGCAATACACTCATGGTGCCATCTGGGCGATCATGGCCTTCGCCAGACAAGGCAATACGGAACGTGCCTGGGAGTTGATGGCCATGATTAACCCTGTTAATCACAACCTGACTGAAGAAGATGTTAATCGTTACAAAACGGAACCTTACGTAATGTCTGCTGACATTTATTCTGTAGGACCCCACTGTGGCCGCGGTGGCTGGAGCTGGTACACGGGCTCCGCAGGCTGGATGTACCGTTTAATCACTGAATCCCTGTTAGGCATAACGCGTCACGGGAACGCAATTTCAATCCACAGCCGCCTGCCAGCATCCTGGCCGGAGATTACCCTTAACTATCAACAAGGTGACAGTCGCTATCTGATAACCGTCCGTCGTAGTGAAAGAAAATACTGTGTCCGCCTCGATGGCATTCTGCTGGACAGCGACAAAATCCCCCTGACAGATGATGGCAGACTGCACCGGGTGGAAATTGAAGGAGTAATAGCGGAGTAAATTTTATTGTAATCATGCGTTATTGAAGCAAGATGACTGATAAAGCTTAAATTACAGGCACTGCGAACGCTGACTTGAAACGTAAAAACGTTGTTATGACTTACGTCTGAAATAACTGCAACCATGTTTAAGCATCTGCTTGCCTGATGCTTAAACATGATCAGTTTACCCATTGCAATGACTGAAGCCACCTTCATTACAGTAAACGGCACCTGCCACTTTCCCCATACTATGAAATGGCTTACGGTGTTGCTCCAATTTCACAGCATGAATTGTTTACATCGCAATCATCCCTGCCCCCTTAAAAATATCACCCCGGCCAGGCACTCAAACGCGTAGCTGTACACCAGTCTGTTGATTAACCGTAAGCGTCATCTCAGCACCGTCGGATTAGAATCGCCTCTCCCTGTAAATTAAGCGTCCACTTATTTTAATCAGGTGGACACCTGATGACTGACTTAAAATCCTACCACGCCCGAATTTAAGCTCAGGCTGGTTCGCATGGCGCTTAAAACTCTTGTGGAAAACGGCAGCGTTGCAGCACTCGCACGACAGAACAACGTCAACGACAATCTCCTTTTTAAATGGATACGTCTCTGATAAAACGAGGGGCGCGTTGCCAGACCACGGGGACGAAAAACGAAACCCGCTGCACTTCCCGCGCTGGTGCCGTTTCAGATAGTCCATCAGCTACCCGTTCCTCCTCCGCAGGCAGCCGACAGGGCAAACTGTGTCATCCGCCTCCCGTGCGGCAAAATCTCACTCCATAATCCCTCTCCGGAGCAGCGCATTGCCATGCTGCTGGCCATGATGCGCGGAGGTCGTTTGTGATAAACCTGCCATACGGCACCCGAATCTTGCTGGTTGCGGACGTCACCGACATGCGCAACGGCTTCCACGGTCTGGGTGCTAAGATCCAGACTGCGCTGAAAGACGATACCATGTCCGGTCACGTATTTATCTTCCGCGGACGTTCGGATTGTCAGGTCAGACTGCTCTGGGCCCCTGGTGACGGCCCGTGCCAGCTGACAAAACGACTGGAGCGAGGCCGCTTCGCCTGGCCGCCGACCCGCGACGGCAAAGTGTTCCTCACACCCTCCCTGCTGGACATGCTGCTGGAGGGCATTGACTGTCGCCAGCCAAAGCGCCTGCTGTCACCTTTTACCCTGCTGTGATCCTCTTATCCTGGTCACTGGCAGGCAACCTGGTAGCATGACCGCCATGAACGAACACCTCCCCGACGACATCGCCCTTCTTAAACAACTCTGGCTGAACAGGAGGCGCTAAACCGCCTCCTGCAGGCGAGGCTCGATGAGCGCAAACGCGAGGTTGACTACCTGCCGGCGCAGCGGGATAAGCTGAAGCGCATGAACTTCGGCAGCCGTTCTGAAAAAGTCGCGAAGCGCATCTCGCAGACAGAAGCCGGGCTCACCACCATGCAGCGTGCACCGGTCGCGTGGAGGACCCGCCGGTGCCCCGCCCGCTGCGGCAGAGCCGCACGCGTAAGGCGTTCCCGGCATCACTTCCTCGCTATGAAAAGCAACTTGAGCCTGCGGAAGCCTGCTGCCCGGACTGCGGCGGCAGGTTGTCGTACCTGGGTGAGGACGCGGCACAGCAGCTGGAGCTGATGCGAAGTAGCTTCCGGGTTATCCGCACCGTGCGCGAAAAGCACGCCTGCAACGCGAAAAACACGCCTGCAAAAAGTGCGACTGCATCGTGAAGGCGCGGGTGTTGACGTCAAATTAAGCGGAGCACACGCCGCTGAACCGGCGGTCGGAGATATATGAACGTCAGGGCGTCACGCTTTGCCGCTCGCTGCTGTCGGGCTGGGTTGACGCGTGCTGCCATCTGTGTCGCCGCTGGACGAGGCGCCCTCGCGCTTCGTGCTGACGGACGGCAAGCTGCACGCAAACGATACGCCGGTCCCGGTACAGCTGCCGGGCAACGGCAAAATTAAAACCGGGCGGTTGAGGACTTACGTGCGCGACGACCGCAATGCGGGGTCGGTGATGGCCCCGGCGGTGTGGTTCGCCTACCCGCCGGACCGCAAAGGCGTTCACCCGCAGACGCACCTTACAGGGTTCAGCGGCGTGCTGCCGGCGGACGCGTACGCCGGGTTCACGAGCTGTACCGCGAGGGTCATATAAAGGAAGCGGCCTGCCGGGCGCTCCCTCGGCGTAGAATCCACGACATGCACGTGCGGACGCCATCTGGCACCACGACCGAAGCGCTGCGGCGCATCGGCGAGCTGTATGGCATCGAAGCCGACATCCGGAGCAAAAGCGCGGCGGAACGTCAGGAAAAATCGGTGCCGCTGCTGAAGGCGCTGGAGGGCTGCCCGCGTGAGAAATAGCAATCGCTCTCAAGACACCCGGAGCTGGTGAAGGCGTTCGCGTATGCGCTTAATCAGTGGGAGGCGCTGAAATACTATGCCAGCCACGGCCGGGCGGAGCCGGATAATAACATCGCGGAAAACGCGCTGCGGACAGTGAGCCTGGGGCGAAAAAATTACCGGTTCTTCGGTTCAGATCACGGAGGCGATCGTGGAGCGCAGCTGTACGGGCTAATCGTAAAGCCATTTTCAACCGGGGAATGATACCCAACACCAACGAAAACACCCGGAGCCGGAAAACGGTGAAGCGCGGGCGTAAGCGGCTGTTTAACGCGCGTATTTCAAAGAGCGGTTTTGTACGATAGGGCGGATCTTCGCCTAGGAGGATAAATTCCGGCGACTGCTGCTGCGTTTTGAGCTGCGAAGTGAAGTGCGTTATGCGTTCAAAATGCTGGCGTATACCCTGATCAACCTGAGACATTTTTGCTGCACGGCTGACGGTCAGAATCGGCCTTCAAATGGGAATGGCACCTGCATCATTTATTCTCACGTCTGTAAAGTGGCCAAAAGTGTCTGCACGGCAACAGGATCGTCAATGGTCGCGTTTATAATATATCCGGGCGCTTCCTGCTGGGCGGCCTCCAGCAGTCGTTCCGACACCGTGACCCAGTTATCGTCACCTTTAACGCTGTGCATGAATTTTCGCAGGAAGCGGGCCGGGCTTGACAACCACCCCGGCAGCCAGGATCCCACCGCCCGGTACGCCAGTGCCGGCCCCTGGTGGTACAATGCCGTCACACCCACGTGTAGACCTATTTGTTTGATGGTTTCTAACCGCGAGACATCCGGGCGGGTCAGCCTGATGGCCAGGTCAAACAGTTCCCGCGATTCATTTTCATCCCCAGAGCCTGGCGCATCGCGTGCAGAAACACAGCGACAGAGGTGTCACCCAGCCCGGAAACCTGGCTGAGCAGCTGTTGCAACCAGCGTGCCTGCTGATAAATTCCTGCTTCCGAAGGAAAGGCCTGTATCGTCTGGCCCAGCGCCAGCGTCTGCTGCAAATGGCTGACGGTGCTGTCGCCCAGCAAAGGCCGGGCTTTTTCAACAATCTCAGGGGCGGATAAGGTTTCCGCTATCCAGGCAAGCTGTTCCGGTGCCGTTTGCGGGAAGGGTTTAACACCCTGCAGCGATGCCAGACTCTGACCGAGCCTTAGCAGCTGGATGAACGGTTCCGGCAGGACGTCGTGCTGAGCGATAATCAGCGTCAGGTAATCCTGCCAGCGTATTCCCTCCGGCTGCGCATTAAGTGCATGCAACTGCATAAGAAAAGTTTTAACCGGCGTGACAACCTGTTGTAAACGCCCGGCGGTTTCCGGCCCCAGCCGCTGTGACACCATGGGCAGGGCTGCCACTCTCTCCGTTTCCAGCACTAAGTGCTTCAGTTTGCCCAGCCAGGCCTGTTCATTTTTGACGTTCTCAATCAGCGATTCGGCCGCTTCCCGTTCAGTGGCAATCGTCCCGGCCCAGCCGGCAATGGTCTCAAGGTAAGCACTCATCGACCCGGCGCGCGGAGCCTGGGCAGTCAGTGCATCGGTGATGCGGGAAAAGCGGTGCAGGAAAGAGTCATTCGAGGCTGAGATGACCGAGATTTCGGCTTACAGCTCACGTAGTGCCCGATAAGACTTTTGGTAGTCGGTGCTAAGCACTTCCTCTAACAGTATCTGAGCGGTCTCCCACAATACACGTTGAGCCAGTTGTTCCAGCACGCCCATTATCGCCTTGCCATCGTTGTTCATTTCCGGTGAAGCGTGGCTCGCGGAGAACGGCGCCGACATCATCAGGGATCCTGAAGCGGGCAGCGGTTGACGGTCAATGACGGTGCCTGGCCGCGCCAGCATCGCATGGGTTTCCGGAAGACGTTGACGGTGAGCCTCAGGAGGAGGCAAAGGAACCGGAAAAAGGCGTGCCGTACCCCGGGACGGGCAAAGCGCCGTCTCTTGGGACTCGCGTGGCTGCCGATTTATTTTTGTCAGCAGCGTCTGTACGTAATTGTTTTTCGTACTCTGGCACGGAGATTCACCCCAGGGTTGAACTGAACCCAATCAGTTTCGCCCCCTGAGCTGAAGATGCGTAAGTCGGAATAGTTCCACCGCTGATTTACGTAGCAATGTCAGTGCCTGTTGCTCTGCTTCTGGCCGTTGTTGCTGCGGACGTAATGGCGCGCCCATGGCGGAGACGATTCTGCTCCTTCAGGATACGACGACATTCGGTTATCACCGGGATAATCCTCAAGCCGTGGGAGCAGCCAGCGCCTGCCGCCAGGCTTGTCTGTTAGCGGGCTAACATTAACAATGGTGTGATAATCAGAAGGGGGAAATCACGTACGCTACTTCTCTCCCCCTGACCACAGGGAAAGGAAAAGCAAAAGTTAAAGAAAAAGCCAAATCTTTGTACGGATCAAGCAGTCCTTGCTGAGTGTATACCGCTCAAATCAATTGAGCTGCGGGAATCATTTATCCCCGTTATCTTCAGTTCTGACAACCAAACAGCCTTTCTGATTCTGCATGTATGCCACGTAAACGGAGACGTCACCCAACCGGAAAATACTTCTTAAAGTAACTCACTCGACTTTACAGGGTTACAGCAAAATAAGAGGTGCATTAATCTCCTTTAAGAATCTAAACGCCCGCAGCCTTTAACCATTTTTTAAAACTGTCTAACGGGAGAGGCCGTGAGAAAAGGTATCCCTGAAATGCCATTTCATCCTGCTGCCTGAGATAGGCTACCTGCTCTTTGGTTTCTACCCCTTCTGCAATAAGATCAGCATTAACTCGTTTAGCGAGGTCGGTTATATTGGCAATGATGGCGTGACACAGCTCGTTACTCCCTATTCCGGCCGTGAAAAGTTTGTCGATCTTTATCAGCTCGACGGGCGTAAAATGCAGGGTCTCAAGCGTTGAGCTGCCTGTCCCGAAATCATCAAGCGCGAACCGTACTCCTCTGGCTTTCAGCCGGTCAATGTTTCGTTTTATCCTGCTATCTCCAACAATGATCTCACGCTCAGTTATTTCCAAAACCAGACGTATATGGTCTTCAGCCCGGGTAAGTAAATAATCCAGGTCGGTTTCCAGCGTGTCCGACTGCAGATGATGTGCACCTATGTTTAGACTGATATAAAACGGTTTCTGGAAAGGATACGATGTAACAAAGTGATCCGTGACATCCCGGATAAGCTGGCAGGTTATCGGAATAATCAGCCCTGTTTGCTCGGCCAACGGAATGAATTGATCAGGTGGAATGATTTTCCCCTGATGCAGCCAACGCACCAGAACCTCACAACCCACTGGCTTTAGGGGGTCACCTTTAACAATGGGTTGGTAATAAGGATGAAACTCACGGTTTTTAATGGCAAACTGAAGCAGCTTTTCGGGTGCGAGTGAGCGCCCTGACCAGAGATAAGAAGCGAACGCCATAAAAGCAGCAAGAATTAGAATGCTCCCCATCATCATGCGTCCGCTTTTAAGGCTGATCGCTATTACCTCTCTCTTACCCACGTATGTTATCAACTGATAACCATAGGCGTTGGAATGGATCAGCGCATTCTCCTTACGAGTATAGGGCAAAGTATGAACGATACCGTCCTGAGCCATCCAGCCTTGTGCGGTTGTGATCACAATGGGGGCAAGCCCTGACGCCGCGTCAAGGACGCTGCGAATGTAGTAGCCATCAGTGCTGGTATAAAGCCCATTATCACCCCGTTGCAGATGAAAAATGACAAAGGGGTGGCCGGGAAGCGTTCTTATCCCCGTCGTCAGATAAAGGCGCAATGCTTCTCGTCTTTCCCAACCTGGCGGCACAACGCCTGAAAGTGATGAGCAGTAAACATTACCCGAGATTGTGAGTTCAATGTTTCCAACGTTAGGTGTGATCGCCAGCCATTTGCGTAGTGCAGCTACAGTAACAGCCGTACAGGGCATGCCGATAAGTGGCTGCAGGGATTGAGCGGAACGTTCAACATGGCCAAACAGGAGATCCAGTTGCTGTTGTACACGCCTCATGTTTTCATACTGCTGATCCCTGACCCAATGAGCTGTCTGCAAATAAAACATGGTGGTCGCCACTGCCAGGCAAATCAAAAACGTAATTAAAGCCAGAGTCATTCGATAAAACTTGTGTGATCGACGAGATATCATAATCATTCTGATGTGCGGCTAAAATGGATGTAAAGTGTGGCACAAACCTTCAATGAATATGCATAAAGGACACCACTAAATATTCTCGTACGTCTTTATACTAATGACCATAAAAGCCAGACAATTTGCAGGTTACAACTTACTGATATTGTCTGGTTGATGTTATCCACAATGCATGGACAACAATGTCCGCCGTTGCCATATCAGCGTCCTTGTCATGATGGCCACCGTTACACACTCAGGATGTAATGCGTACGTCCACACAACATCACGGTTATCCATCGGGCACCTGAACACGTCATTTGCGTCGAAATACCGCATGCCGTTCGTTACCTGATAATCCGGGGGTATCACGTTATGTGACTAAACGGGCTGCGGCGCGGTGCCGCAGCCTGCATCAGACCCTGAGGCATACTCTGACAGAGAGAGTCTTGCAGTTTGCGGACAGCAAATTTTGTGGCCATATATAGCAACGGTTTCACACGGTTCAGTCTTAGTTTAAAATATGTCCAGATCAGACAGGGTCAGATGCCAGCCCTGAATGACCATCTCCCATTTCCTCTGAGGTCTGGGGCCCCACTTACGGCAGCTTTGACAGGCTGTTTTCGCGTTTTCTTCAGCTTAGAAAGAGGCTGTTTAACCCCTAAGGGGCATTAATGATGTGAATCATTTTGTGTGTTTCAGCTAAATAGCGAAAGTTAACCGCCTCTTTTGCCCCCGTACGCAACACCGGTTTTAAATCTGCTAAAAATGCTTGCTGGTATTTTAACGTCTCGCATCAGGTGGATGACCTGCAACTTCCCCCGTCCATTAATAAATTATGCCAATGGCTTCGGGTAAGTTAGTCAGGCTGTCCATTTCGGGGATAAGAATGCCTTATGTCACGCAATTACCCTGGCTGGTCAGCGCCGGGAGCAAGAAGTTAGCACCTTCGCTTTCAGCTGGCTCATTTGGGAGACAAAAATGACTGTTCACTATTTATGCAGTTATTTAACTTGTTACCGTCATATTAACCACTGAAAAAGCTACCCCTGATAGCGGACTGCTAACTGCTGGGGATTTTTAAGCTGTATAATCAGTCCACGGGCCCGCGCGAAAAAGCGGGAAATCATCATCAGCATATTCATTAGACCCATCAACACGGGTTGGACTTCATGCGCTCATCAGGTTAGATAAGCTTGAAGCTAATTTCATATTCGAGAGTGATAAAATTAAGTCCGCCGTCTGCTTTACAAAGACAGAGAAATTATCTTTTTTTCGGTTCAGACCACGGCGGCGGTGAAAGTGCGCAGCGTTGCGGACTTATCGGGAACTGCCGCCTGAACGGCACCAATCCTGTTGGTTATCTTCTTCACGTACAGTTGATGACCACCTTCTGGCCGGTCAACCGCGTTAGCATGCCGCTTCCGTGGCGCGTCACCCTGCCCTCAATGTGAATCCGGCCCTCGCTTGAGGCTTGAGGATGCCCCCCTGTACGGCTACGCCGTTATTTTCGCTGCCGTAAAAGCCAGGTTAAGCTAATCTGGTCCACGGCAGCTTCGAATAATTGGGTACTTCAGGCGTGTGTTTACGTCAAATGATTGTATAGAGCAGGGCTGAGAGGGTCGCTAGCCCGCTAAGTGCGATAAATACTGTTTTTTTACCTCTAAGCGGCCTGAAAATTTCAAATTTGTACACCGCATAAGCCGGTACCAGATAAATCATGATAGCAATCAGGGGCCCACATAGCGTTTCAATGATCGTAATGACTCCTGGATTGAAATACACCACAATCCAGGTAAAGAGGAAAAGCACCAGCGTTGAAATTTTACGTGTAACTTGCACTGCGCGGGGCTTTTTCTCAGGCAAAAGCACCAATGCGCATTGCGCAAATGTTTCCATTACCGATAATGACACCCCGAGAAATGACTTGGTCATCCCAATCATCGCTATGAAAGGGGCGAGAAGATAAATCAGACCAAACCCGCCGCCTGTGTTCATAACTGACAGTACGCTCAGATTGTCGGTTTTAGCCTGTTCGAAAACCGCACGGGGCAGGCTAGCAACGCAGCTGAAAACGAAAAAGATGATGCTAATAAATATGGCGGCATAAGCAATATTAATGACCCGCAGGGCCTGTTGCTCACCATTCGCTTCCTTTTCACGATAGTAAGAAGCTAAAGGAAGAATGATAGGAGCGCAGGCAAACGAGAAGGTGACTAGCGGCAGGGCCAGCCAGAGTTCTTTTAACGACATTACGACACTTTTATTGCCAATCTGTTGAACCTGCTGGGTGAGATGGTCAATACTCCAGTATGGTATCAGGACAATTGCAATGGCCATCATGGCCGCAGCAAAGGGCAATGCCAGCACACTCATTGTTCGCACCACTTTATCTCTGCCTTTGCTGAGAATGACAAAGAGCACCGCCATGCAGACAAATGACAGCATTAGCCGGTTAACAACAGGTAAATGCATATGAACGGTCAGATAATTATCAATGGCATTAACCAGCGAAATACCGTATACCAGCACCACGGGGTAAAAAGCCAGGAAATAAAGTAGCGTTAACCACGATGTACCATTCTGATTAAAGAGCTGGCCCGACAGGCGTTCTGCCGCTGGGGACGAGGTTTCCGCCATACAGACGCGACAGAGAAGCCGGTGAGGAAGTAACGCTATAGGCAGGGCCAGAAGCAGCATGGCACAAAAGATAATAGGCCCGCGGGTGCCGATCTCAATCGGCAAAAACAACGTTCCGGCTCCGACACTGGTGCCATAAAGGCTTAGCACCCAGATGATATTCGCATTTTTCAATCTGCCTTTTTGCATAGTCATTCCACATTGGTAATGTCAGGGCGTGTTATCAACGAATCGTTACATCATTTTACGAATGATGTTGTGTACATTACCCGGTCACGCCAGAAGTCACCCGGGATAATGACGCGGGAATCTACCACATAATTATAATGGCCATGGGCGTATAACGTATGAATTGAGGTTAGGTTGACGCAGGGAGCATGGCTATCGGCGCGGTTGCCTGATAACACATCAACGACGACATGACGCTCCTCTCACTTTAAACGGGCTTTCATTGTCCCGCTTCGTTCATCCGGGATAATGACGTGTCAGCCTGTAACCGACAGAGCAGCAACGGAGACAGGAAAACCTCAGCAGCAGGTATGTCCGGAAGCACCATGTAATATATCGCCCAGGTGGCTGGTGTCGCCAGGCAAGTACTAATCAAAAATCCGTACAAAACCACTTGCACACTCTGCCTGTCAGGACATCTAAGAACATGTTTCACTGTCCGAAATACGCATTGGGGGGGGGTGAATTCACCAAACAGCAACTTCACAAACATGCGACCTGTTGGCCGGGTAATGACCTGCTCAGCCGCTGTCCGTAAGGGGGGAAATTTCATCCTGACGCCGATTTATGGCGACGTTGCCAGTGTGTACCGGGGGTGTTTATTGAACTCACTCCTGCTGCGGGAAATGTGCATGAGGACGAAATTTTACCCTGCACTGACATAATGAGACGAAACGGGCTACATAAGTGATTACACGGCGAAAGCTGGCCATGTCTTTCTATCCTGGGGTTGTTGAGACTGAACCGTAATATATGGCAAATATAAGCAGGTCATGACGCTGAATAAGAAGAAATCAGATGAACACGTTTAATGCCGCTACCGACTCCCCGGAACAGGCCGTGAGCTGCCGCAGTAATTTTCCCGACCGTACGTGCACGATGGTGACCGCGTTTGGCAGGCGTTGCGCTTGTGCAGGTATGGTTTCAAAAAAACAGTACTACGGATAAATTAGCGAATCATTGGGAAAACTGGCATTTTCGCGTGAGTGTAGGCAATGACGCCTGTTATTCGCCTGCCATGAGCGTTTGTTTATAAGGGGGTTCTGTTGATTGAAAAAAACGCTGAATGGCAAACCGAATCAGGTACTGTCTATTCCAATGACGTTAAGTTGCATATTCTTCAGCTGGCTTCCAGTCACCATAACGCCCTTGCGCAAGAGAATGCTGACCGTTGAGCAGTACGACGATATTCCTGAAATGATGACTTCATTGCCCTCAAAGCAGGCCTCTTATAATGCCTCTCTCTGCAACGTTGAACTTAACCACGTTAAAATTACCCTGGAATCCTTCTCCTGAGCTGCTTGCCGTGCTGCTCCACGAACTCACAGGAAGAGACCATGATTTTTCTGACCTTCGACACCCTGCCCTGTAAATAATCTCCGTGTCCCCCTGTCAATACGGCCCTCGCTGGACATTTACAACTGATTCGCATCAACAAAGATATTCTTCCACTGTATCTCTGCTCAGCGTACAGCCCTTTCCTGCAGCATTATCCGGGAAGATTATATCCTGAGGGCGGCAGTTTCGTACGAAATGGTGAAATCAGTTTCGGTATGGGAGCCCCATTTAAAAGCTGATATTGTGCGATCAGCCCCTTGTATGTTTTGGAGCCGGATGAATGATGCCGTGAGCTTTTTCATCCATTTTAGCGGTTTGCGCCACTGCCGGCCGGTTAAAGCGCCGACCACGCTATCATCGGCGACCTGCTGAAACGTCCAGCTATGGGACTACATCAGCAACATGATCGCAGGCTCTTTCAGCTCAGCGACAACATATAAACTCAGGGCCTCATTATTGGAAAGGTAGGTGCCAGTTTCTCTGGCACATAAACGTAATCAGCAATCGAGATGCAGCGAAACGCGCACACCTTCAGCATTAAAGACACCCAAGGACCACTCACGTTTTCCATCTTAGTTTAAGGATTTTTTAACACAGACATTTCCGTGAAGAATGCGTTCTTCCCTCTGGATGAATCTCCTTCAGCTCCATGTTGTGAATCATAAGGAAGTTGCGCTTAAAGATTGAGCGATGGTGTTTACTCTTATAGACAATTAACCTCCCAGTCAAATATCGGTAAAACTCAATTTGGCCTGAGTCTAACACAGTTAAATTTTGAAAATATCTGTTTAATAGGACCCTATTCATCAATTATGAAAGAGCTTTAGAGGTCATAAAATTACTGTGAAAGCGCTTAAGCGTAAACGACTGTAAAAAACCAGGTGTAACCTTTATAGAAATTTTCGATATTATTATCATTGAAAATTCTTTCATCATTATCATGACACTGGCTGACTGCCGATGTGAGTCTTTATGGTGATTATTGTACTTATGATCCAGATGTAATAGTAACCATTCTTAAAAAACATTAATTAATGACAATATTTAACTTATTTCCAAGATCCTGATTTTTACCATTATTATCCCTACCGCCTCTTTATCTTCTCAGGACCCTGAATGGTTAGTTACATGCTGAGGTATATTCCACATGATGCACTGACAATCCCCCTCTAAAACAATAAATAATAAAATCATACCATTGCATTAACGAACTGCATTTTTTATAACTGATGTCTAATTGTCGATGTTGGCTCACCCCTCACCCGCCCACAAACCATTAACAATTCATTAAAGTAATGCTAAAGGCCTATTTATCAAACAAGCATATAAAGTCATTGACTTAATCATATTAATTAAGAGAAAAAAACATTACCAAGCCTTTACCAAAAGCATCAATAACATTATTGTTTCTGCCACGCTGAGCTATGAACAATTATTTCAATAAATAAGGAAGACGATTATGTCAGGCGAAAATCTTCAGATAACCAAAGACACTTATCTAAATTTCAACGAAAGTCGGGTTTATGGTAAAAACAGTCAACAAAACTTAACCGAAAAAGAGAAAAGATTATTATACATTCTTGCTAAAAGAAAAGGTGAGATTGTGAGCCATTCCGAGATAGCCGAAGCAGTTTGGCCCGAGCGATCTGTAGCCATAGGATTAAACAACATACTTCAGCTAATTTTCAGATTGAGAAAGAAATTATCTCAACTTGAAATAAATTGCTGCATTTTCACTGTAGCGGGTAAAGGCTACAGTTTAAGGGAAACATCTGAAGAAATTTGTTACACTCGTCACTCGGAGTTTAATTCTCCTTTAGTAATAGGTCTAAAGAATAAAATTAAAAAAAGGCATTTCATGTTTTTTATCTTAATAATTTTTTGTGCGTTTTTTTTAACCAAAATGAGCTACAACGGGCAATGCTTGACAGTTCCTGTCCCCTTGATAGTTCAAAAAATGTATTCATACACTTTTGAGTCAAATAAAGTTAAAGCAAATAGTAATCCCGTTAAAAATCCTGATACTAAAGCAATCAATTTGCCATAACTCGATATGGATGAGCGAAAAGGCCAGAATGCTTAGAGCACTGGCCTCTGCATATTATAAAAACCCACAATTCACAGTACACTAAACCGTTAGCAAAGTGTTTAGTTCCTGCTATTATAGTAATATAAAGCCTTCTCCAATCCCCCGAAGATTAAATTTAATTAACCAGAAGCCAATTTTTGATTTGATACCCTGCTCATTAAATACACATTTGATCAAGCGACTATTATTTAATCAAACTATACTTCCAAGTGTAATTATAATATAGAGTTTTTTAATTCTTTACGTTCAAAGTTATTGCTTTATCACTCTCGAAAAGATTAAATCCAATTAATAACAAGGCTGAAGAGCAGGTAAACCTCAGTTCAATTATACCTAACTTGTTAGAGTTAACAGGTTCTTGCTGGAAAGAAACTTGAAATGTTGCGTATGATTTAATAATTTTATTCTGAGCCAACATTTACTCTAAAAACTTAAAAAAAATTTCAACAAAAATAATACGTAACAAGCCTCTCTCATGTAAGCGAGGAACGCCATATTGTTGGAGAGTATTATGTAAGTAACTCATAGCAAATAAGATGATTACTTCAACTTCTCATTTCAATCTACCTGCTCTTAAGAAAAATAAATTCAGGCTGGCCCCATAGATCACCAGTCACTTCGGCTCTCCTTAAATAAGATGTAAACTTAAACCTGCATTTAACACCAGTCAGAATAATAAGATGGTTGACGTGTTAACAGGACCTGCCCGGCGTCGCCGCCGTACACTGCAGGTAAGAATGGCCATTATTCAGCAGACAATGGACCCGGTATGACCACCGTGTCGCACGCCTGCACGACATCAATGCCAACCAGATTTTTAAATGGCGCAGGCAATACGAAGACGGCTTGCTAGCCGTCGAAGAAATTGCACCTGCTTCTGAACTTGCTGTCGCTAATAGGTAAATCCGTGAACTCCAGCGCCTTCCGGGCAAAGAAACGATGGAAGCTGAAATACTGAAAGAGGCTGTGGAGTTCGGCCGTGCAAAAAAAATGGATTGCGTCTGCGCCCTTGTTGCCCGCAGACGATGAATCACCGCCGTCTGCCCAAGCATTGATGTGTCGCGTGCGCAGCTGAGTATCAGGGTTCACAGGTTGTCTCCCTGGCAGTATCGCAGACGCCAATCCGGAATTGACGAGAATGCAATTTTTCGCGGATAAATACAGCGGTCGCCGACCTGCCCACGTATGGTTATTGACGGGCATGGGTACTGTTGCGACGAGAATCGGAGCGGGACGGGCAGCCTGTTGTGGATGCAACTCGGGTGTACCGTATCATGAGCACTCATCTTCTGCTTCCTGAGTGGAACTGCTGATAACCTCAAGGATGCGTGGCGGTGGCGGAGAGCAAACGACGCTGGGTGCTCAGACGGGTTCCGCTGCGAGAATGCCGAAAAGTTGCGAATATCATTCGCTCAGGACTGTTGTGACCGGGAGATCATCGACTGGGCGGCAGCCACAGGTGGTTGTGATAAAGAAACCGTGCAAAATGTCATGCTGGGTGCAGAGGGAAAACGCGTCGGGCAACATCTGCCATCAAAGCCTCTTGAATGGCTGACGGACAATGGTTCGGCCTACAGGGCGCATAAAACGCGAGCGTTCGCCCGGATGCGGGGTCTGGGAGCGCGCCCGACAGGAGTGCGCAGTCTGGAAAGTAATGGGATCGCACAAAGCGTCGTTAAGACGCTCTGGCAGGATTACATCAGCATCATGCCTGGACCGGACAGCCAGATGGCTGTGATAAATCTGCCAGTGGCGTTCAGCCATTACAATGGACATCATCCGCACAGCCGCTGGCAAATTCTTCTCCACGGGGGTTTTTTAGCAGGATGTTATCGCCACCCTAAGAGAGAAAAGGTGTCTGAATATATGATCAAATCCTAAGTTTGCGTAAAAGAATAATAACTACAATTAAAGAGCATCACTGGAATCCAAATATTAATCAGACATAATCTCTGTAAAACCCGTTTCTTCAGAATCGGATCTGAGCCAGTATTGGTTAATGCCCCTAACGACTTTTTCCCAGTATTTCTATAATAGCCGCATCCAGTTCGTCGAGAACGGCAGATGGAAGACGATTAAATTCATACTGCACATACCGTTTTTGAGTGTTCGTCTTACGCTTAGCATAAGCATTGCGATCACTAAACGAACCTATCTTTTCAGTCACCACACTGGTGCTTTTATTATGCTTAACAATCTGTTGTTTGGCCGATCGAAAAAAAGAAAGAATAACATTTTTTAATTCATCAATATTCTCATCCGCCGACATTTTTCTTTCTTTAATACGCGATTGAATATCTGCGATAACCTCACTGAGCAAGACACCTTCTGCTTTAATCTCCTCATCCACATCCAGAAGGAGCCGATAATCACTCAACGTCAGTTCAGAAACATCCGGGAACAAGGCAATCATTTCTGCTGGAACGGACGCCGCCTGAAAAGCCCTGGTAACTTTAGCATTTGAAATGCCCTCTGCTTTAGCAATATCGCCCTTACTCATTCCTCGTTCATGCATCAGTTTAAAGCGCAATCCAAGTTCACGAAGATTATGTTCGCGCGCCGTCTGAATATCGGCAGCTAGCTGCCGTGCATCACTGATATCTATTTGGTCGTCTGTCACCAGTACTTCCAGACTTGCTCCTGCAATCAGGCAAGCTGCGCGACGCCTTGAACCGTCAAGTATTTCAATTTTTCCCTCCTTCAAGCGACCAATGGCAGGGAAAAACTGCTGAAGTTTAATTGTGCGCGTAATATCGCTGACGGACTCATCGGTCAATGTGGATTGGTCCCGCCCATTTATCAAAGGATCGACATAGGTACGTTCAGTTATCTCATCGAGCATAATTAGTTGACGCGTAAATGAAGCTGTTTTACCCGATTTAAGCGTAAAGGTTCGATTTTCACTGGTACTGTCAATAATACTCGCTATTGCAGATCCGCCCAGGCTGCGCCCTATACGCTGAGGTTTTTTTGGACTATTCATAATGTACTCCTGATATATTCAATACGGTCAAATACTGCGCGGGAAAACATTTCAGCTTCATGCTTTGCTTTCCTTAATGCATCTGCACTGCCAGGGTACGAAGCAGGATTGGCGCTTATTACCGTATCAAATGACTCACCGCAGCGCTCAAAACCATCCAGCCGGGGCAAAACAGCATCCAGCATTGAGCGGGTAAACACTTCACGAGCAAAACTTTGAGAAGTCTGATGATCATGCTTCGCGGTCATTTTAGACATAAAACCTATGTTTGCTTTCAAACGAGGTTCAATGCCCTCATTTTCAATACGTTCGAGCATCTCAGGAAGGCGAGTTAAATATTTCATCGTAGAGTGAAAATCAACCTGAGCAGGAGGTGTAGGTGTCAGTAAAACATCACTAGCCGCAATTGCGTTAAGCATAAAGGAATCAAGATGCGGTCCCGTGTCAATAAAAATAAAATCATAGTCACTGGCTAAACGGTCAATAACATTGCGTCGAAGTACTTCTGAAGGCTTCACACCCGGGAGATGTTCAGCAATCAATGCATCCCAATCGCTTGCAACAAAACCATCATCAATTGAGGCTGGCATTAAATCAACCCCAGGCATCACCGTTGGTTTTACAAAGTCTGCACGAAGCTGCTCTGTACTGAGATCATTCAGCATCGCCTGAGCCGCAGTTTCCAGGATCGAGCCAACACTGTTTGTGTGGCTCAAAAACATCGTGCTGGATGCCTGTGGATCCAGGTCTATTACCAGAATCCTCAAATCATGCTGAAGCATCGCCGGATGTGCTCGCATGCTGTGTGCCAGAGTGACGGTAGTGACAGTTTTGGACACTCCTCCCTTGAGGTTAACCACAAAAAGTACGAAGGGACTGGAATGCTTATCACGATACTTTGGTAACTTGCGATGTTGATAAATATCAATGACATTTTGGATACTCAGCGCATACTGAGATGTACTACCCGTTTGTCGCTTACCAAAAACATACCCATTGGCTTCCATTTCATGTATTGCTGCAACAACCGCATGTTTACTGAGCTGAGGCATGCTGGAAACCGCATTGCGGGAAAAGGTTTGATAATAACCATTTTGATTAAATTCATATCGCTGCTTTTCAATATGATTGCTTAACCCATGCAGCATACCGTTCGCGCGTTTGGCCATATCAAGCACACCACCATAGTCTCGCTTCATAGTCACTCCATAATCAATTTTAGGTTCATCTTACCAAAAAATTGGTAAAAATCCAGTTGATGTTGATTTCACATGAAAACTGGATTTTTTCATTCAATTCGCAAACTTATATCGATCCAACTGGCCACCTAAGAGTGACTAATCAGCTTTTAAGGCATGAAGTCCGTTCTCTGATGACCCCGCAATAATCCCAGCACATTAGATTAATGCCTTTAGTTGGTGCATCGGGTGCCGCCATATTTTGCCACAGCATATTTTCATTAATAATGCATTGCAGTTTGCAAGACTTTTGATGTCCTGACACTTAAGTGACACACTAAACCCGCAACCTGAACAAAGCTATTACGCTCACATCAGAACAAAACGGGTAAGCTAATAAAATAATAAATTTCAGCGCAGAGTTTAAATGCGAATCAGATCAACTGGTCTTCGACCAGAAAGACTCCGCTGCATATGCGCTCATTGCTATGGATACAGGTCTTTCTGCACTGGCGGGATGGATTATGCTGCTGCGTGATGAACGGTATGCCAAAACGCCAAACTCCTCTCACATCACGCCTGAACGAATTAAATATGCGAGCTAAAGGGAATTTAACGCATTGAAATGGATAGAGATATGATATGTTAAACGAAGCTTCTGAAGATTCAACCGTTCACCTCAACACCCTTATTAATTATCTCTTCGGGTGTATTGAATTTTAATCGGTGCTTGAACTGTCATTTAGCTTGGCCATAACCCGGCCCAGATCCTGGTGAAACGTAGCGGGAAACTTGTCTGACAGGATATGTTGTTTAATCGGACCATCAGTTTCACGTTTGTTCCTCGCTCTCAGGAACTCTAAGAATCGCAGAATTAAAATTTCACTCCCGTGCTACAGGTAAAATAAAGATGCCTCGCCCACTCGCTATATTTGGCGGATAAGCGTTAACAAAGGAGCGTCCTCCATATTGTCAGAGTGTGCAGCCCTGAGCAGATATTTATACATATGGATTACTTGGGCTATTCGAATGAAGGGGATCGCCTAATGGTAGAAAGGGCATGCGTGATATCAATTTTTTTGCATGCGCTAGCTCAGATTCGACCCGAAGTATCTGGGCTTCCGAGTTCTTGGGCACCGGCATCTGCCTGAGCTGGTGTAGCTTTTATCCAATGTCCTGATTATGGAAACAATGCCCCACTTTGCAGGCGGTGATGGCAGGCTTACCCTCTTCTTTAAGTCGCTTTGACATAAAAGAGGACTTGGCGTGATGTCATACTGTCATACTACAAGTGATACGATATAGCGGGTCGCATGACAAGCGCAGCTAAACGGGCTTTCTCTTAAAGAGCATAACGACGGCATTTTGTTCGCCAGTGATCACTTCGATTCTTCGCAAAGGACACTCCTTAAACATAGCTTTATGACTATGACTTACTCGTGGAATGTAGGGTTTATACGCAAGCGTATAGTCAGCCCCGTCTGGACTGTTTTTTTTAAATCTACAATTTAGGTTTCCACCTATTTTGAATGGACACCTGATGAGTACTGACAATGTAAACACTATCCTGCCGAATTTAAAATGCAGGTAATCCAGCCGGCTTTCAACGATAATGTCACGGTCGCTGCACTCTCGCGATAGTCTCATCTTCCGATGGATCAGTATGTGGCAGTTACGCGGCACTGCCTCCCGGCTAAGTCAGCGTGAAACCACGCCTGCTCTTATGCCTGTCATTATCTCCAGCGAAAAGACAAGCCAAGGCTCTGCCATAACACGGTCCGATGCATTCTGCCACATTAAACCCTTCGGAGGTGATGTCATGCTTCATCATCCGACGCCTGAGCTGCTCTCTGCAATGCTACATTAAATACAGCGGGGGCTCCTTCATGATGAACCTGCCCTCCTGCACCGGAGCTGACTTGTGACGAGCATCACTGACATGCGCAATGCTTTCAAGGTGCTGGGTGTAAAGGTCCAGACTGCGCTGGAAGACGATCTGAGTCCGGCCTCGTCATTATCTTCCGCGGCCATAGCAGCAGCCAGGTAAACAGCTCTAGTCCATCCGTGACGTCCGGTGCCTGCTGGCAAAACGGATGGAGCGTTGTGTTGACAGCCGAATCGCCTATTACAGGGGGAAGCTTGACAAGCTGCGCCGCACGAACATCTACTGCCGCTCTGAAAAGATAGCTAAGCGCATCGCGCAGACAGTTGCCCGCCCCCCCCTACAGCGATGAGCGCACCGGTCGCGCCGATGCCGTGCCCGCTGCGGCAGACCCGTACGCGTAAGTTGTTCCCTGAGTATTCTCTGCGAGAAGAGAACCGCCTCAAGCTGGCTGTATTCTGCTGCCCCTGCTGCTGCGTCGCGCTATCGGACATCTTTCAACGTCAGGGCTTCACGCGGGATCGTTCGTTACTGTCTGGCTGGGTTAACGCACGCTGCCAGCTGCTGTCGCCGATGGTCAAGGCGCTCTCGCGCTACGAACTAACAGTCCGCAGACTCCATGCGGACAATACGACGGTGTCTCAGCAGGCAACGGCAAACGATAACGGGTTGACTATGATCATACACGACGACCGCAACGCAGGGTCGATGATGGTGCCGGCGGTTTAGTTTGCGTACTCGCCGGACCGCAAAGGTGTCCACCCGCAAACGCGTTTTGCGGGGTTAAGCGGGGTGCTTCAGAGGAAAGTGGACGCCGGGTAAGACCACCTGCTGTCAACGTCACGCTCAGCAGGCCTAACTGTACACTACTGAAGCCGAAATCCGGGACAAAAGCGTTTTGAAACGGAATGCCATTCGCCAGTGCAGAGGTTGCCGCTTTTGAACTCGCTGGAAAGGTGGCAGCGTGAAAAACAGCAAACGCTCTCGCGGTACACAAAGCTGGCGGAGGCGTTAGCGTACGCGCTGATTCATTGGGAAGCGTTGAAATACTTAGCCAGAGATGACTGGACAGAACCGGATAAACTCGCGGAAAGCTCGCCGGGTACGGTGAGTCCGGTGAGAAAAAAAATATCTGTTCTTCGGTGCGGACCGCGACGGCGTTAGTGATGCGCAGCTGTACGTGTTAACAGGAAACTGTCGTCTGAACAGCAACGATCCTTAAGTTAGCTTCGTAACGTGCACTCAGTGATTGATTGCCGACTGGCTGGTCATTCGCGTAGGCGGACTGATGACGTGACGTATCAACCTGTCCGGGGGGAAATTACTGGCTCACATTGTCTGCTTACACTCGAGACTATTCGAGTATTCATCTCTAAACTGCACAGAAAAACTTTGTTAACTGAACACGTTTCAGCTTGCTTCACTTTGATACTATCGCACTGATAACACGAAAGAAAAATACCTTTCGAATAATCTTTTGTGCTCTGTAACAGTAGTGCAAAAAGTATGCGTTCAGGGAAGTGTGCTTAATGTCCATATGTAAATCAAAGGAGTTATGAAACATGTCAAAACCTTGATATCATTAGAAAAAAGCTTTGGGTGATATTTTTACTTGCCAGCCGTGATTATTCATAAAGGAACGTAAAACTGAGTTTAGGGACGGTCAAAAGTTTCCAGTCGTATGCTGGAACAGCTTAATTTTTAACTATTAAAATCAGAATTATAGTTAAATATAATGTGCAAATGAGTGTAAATCGCGCAAAAGATTTTCACTCGTATGCTCCAAATTTTCATTCTTACCCAACGTAGACTTCAAACGTTGCATAACTCCCATCCCCTTAAATCGATAATCAATTTTAAAATATTTGTTAAATAACAATGAATTACCATAAAATCTATTGCACTAAAGGTTTCCAGTCACATGCTAACTGCTTTATACATCTGCTGATCATATGAAAGCATCAGGTCAATTTTATTTGATAACAAAATCATGGAGTTATTAGGAATGATTTATGATGTGAGTCAACCTGGATCCCTCTGGTTATCAGTCGTATGCTGCAAGCTGAGAAAATTTATCATACGGTGAAATCTTCATATCTTTCCTTTCATGAATAAAAGGCTTTGATGTGCACTTCATCAATACCAATTTCCCAGTTTAGGTGAAGAGAATTATCCATTCAAAATATTACTACTATATATCCTGAAAAAATAGTAATATTAATCACCTCCTGAGCAGAATCTCGTATACTAAAAATTCGCTTACTCTTAAAATACCCCGTTCAAACCCTGAGGCATGATATAATATAATCATTTAGGAATATAAAATTGCTTTGATTTTTAAGTTAACCCTAATGTAATCCTCATGTTATATCTGATTTATTCTATCTAACATTTTGAAAAAAATTCATATTAAAACTCTGTGGATGTTATTATGAATCTAAAAATCAAGACATATCCAAAGTAATAAGAATTTTAGCAATTTCTTCTTCGCTGAATCCTGATTCCTTAAGTTTAGTAACTTTCGCAATGGTGTTTTCGTCTAAAATTTCAGGGGAAACTGTACGGACAGATTCTAAATTTTTATTTGTAATTAATCCTGGATTTCTTTGCGTGAAATTGAAGAAAACTGAACGACCTCTTTTAAATTCCGTATATTCTAAGTAATTGATTTCCTTCAGTTCTTCTAGCGCTTTTCTGACTATGTGATTTTGATAAGCAACCCGTGATTTCAGACGCAACCGTTCACGTAAACGTTTCATGGAAACCGGCGCAGGATTTTTGGGTAAGCTCTCAATGAAAGTATACAATGCCTGTGCTGATTCTTTACGGGGAAGATGATCAATTGCCTTTAAGCGCAAATAGACTCTATAGTCAATTTTATAGAGATCGGCTAAGCGTGGATCACCTTCTATTTCGACTTCGTTTCTAAAAAGATTATAGTTTGCACTATTTACAAGTCCTGTAGTCAGAGAACCAGATTCATTACAAAATTGAATGGTAACCCCCCGAAGGCGCATCAGTGAAGAATCAATCCGCGTTTTCATATCACGATTAGAACGCTTTGGATCAAAGCCACAGTTTCGCAGGAATTTTGAAAACGGTAACTTCAAATTTCCAGTAAAAGTGCCATTATCATAAATTGAACGAATTATTCCCAGCCAGACCCGAAAATCAGTAGCCATATCCAGTCGTTCTGAACGGATGGAAATATCTTTATATCCCTCCCTTTTCACCACTTCGAGATGATAAAGATCTTCACTGGCATCAACCGTCGATTTAACGGTATTAACTGAGCTTCTAGCCCTGGCATGGTCTGTATTTGGAACAAACAACCCAAGACGCATCAACGCCACAGGCTGAACAGTAGCGTTCGCTGTGGGATTGAAGTGGATAAGTTCTCCCGAAGATTTTATTTTAGGCTCTGACAATTTATCTATTCCATTGATTTTAATAGGTAATCACATTACTTGTGGATAAATGTAAAAGATTCCATATTTCACATGACTGATAACCTTACATGCATATGACTGAAAATCAAAATACCTACGACAGATAACTTTAAGCATACGACTGATAACCCCTATGCATATGACTGGTAACCATTTAGCATACGACCGATAACCCTAATCACCTGTCAGCCCGCTCCCACCATGCTCTGTGGCCGTTCGGGGATCTTTTAGGGTCTTTAGGATCTATTTTGGATCCTTATGGGATCTTACTACTGGATCCTCTTGTGTATAACTACGAAATTGAGTCATTGTTAACACTTCGTTGACGCTATAACAGACAGAGTATGCTCATTTAAACTTCCTCAAAATGACCGGCATCTTTAAGTTCTTTGTCATCAAAGAGCTTTATGATCACGTTGTTTATTAGCGATACAATTCCTTCGAAATTTTGGATTTTCGAATAACAAAAAATACTCAAAAATCGTACTTGTCATATAGCTTAAATATAAGTATTTCCTTATCGTTTAGTTGTCTTTGGCGATTCGCCTGATTATGATCTGGCATGATCTAGTCCTTTTTGTGCTGGCTTATTTGTGGCAAAGTTCACGGCCTAGAGGTTAGCTTCCCCCTATTGATGAGACTGTTTATGCGCCGGTTTATATACTATTTCCTGATAACCTTGAGCGTTTTGAGCCTATCCGCTTGCGGATTTCACCCTCATAACCGTGCCATGAATGGAGAGCAGACGCAGAAGGTTGTATTATTCAGCAATGATCCTTATGGCCCTTTCGTTCGGCAAGTACGTCGTGAACTTAAACTCGCGGGGATAACGATTGTTGACTATTCAGAAGACCAATCTGTCATGACATTAACATTGGATAACGTCAACATGACTAAAGGAAATTTAGCGGTAGGAATTGACGGCTTTGCAACAATTCAGCAGTTAAGTGGAGATATAAATATTACTCTTAATCAGAGTGGGCAGGAAAATAAGCATTTTGAATTATTTGAATATGTTACTGATAATTTGAGTAACGTTAATAGGCTTGGGAATAGTTCGCGGCAGGAATTGAATGAAGAATTATTGTATTCTAAATTAGCCAGAAAGATTGCTATAAAGGTTTCGCAAAACGGGCATCATTAACATATAACAATTGTGCAAGGCATTTTTCAGTTTTTGATTGAACTCATGGTAGTGCTGTAATTGTTTAAAAGGGAAAAATATTAAATCATTGATATTAAACGTATTTATCCAAGGCAGAGCTTATGACAAAGTTATGTCTATAGCTCCTAATGTTAAGGTGAACCATTTGCTTCATTATCACGTTATAACTTCAATGTCGGTTTTATATAAACATTAACTTCAGAAGCGACTATGCGATTTGAAAAGGATTTTTGTTTACTCAGAAATTCATTTTTATAAATTTCCAAACTGGTTCAGAATATCTCATTATGCTGAGTACCCTTCTAGACGCCATCTTCCCTTCCCTTCAGACGAAGCCAACTTCACAGCTTTAGTCCCTACGTAATTAAGAACTTAGTTAATTGTTTTAAAATCCCCAATAGAGGAAATAGATCGCGTTTTTTCAGACCCATTACCATACTCCCACTATCCATTCAGTTTTATGGAACAAACTTCTAATTTCAAAAACGAAAGATGGGCATCTTAATACACGGCTAGCGGGAGGCTCAGTGTTCCTTAAGTAATTGGAGCAGGAAAAAAATATACTCCTCCGGGCCTTAACAGATGGCCTGCCTTTTAAGGCAGGATGTAAAAGTGCTCCATACACTTCACAATCTCCAGCCCGTGATACACATCTTTACTGCATAATCACTTATCAGAAAACAGTTGGATGAAGCTCTGCTGAAGCCTTTGGACAGTGTCCTGAGTAAATGACAGGTAACCCCTAATCCTATTTGTCTGGCAAAAAACCAAAACTCCAGCCATAACTTGTCTGTAGCTTCATTTTCCTGAGAGACAATCGCTGAGTTGTTCCTTCAGCCATAGGGATGTGCACCGGGTCTGCAGTAACGATTAAGTGGGCTTTTGTTACGCTGTTTTCAGGTCACATAAAGCATCCTGGACCCACACAGTGAAATTATGATTTGCAGTCGGGAAAAGAATCGCCTTAACAGATTATCTTCTTTCATTCTGACCAAATTGGTCCGCTCAAACATCGTGGACCTAATGTGAATATATTAACCTGCTCTCTGCTGAACAATGGTATACAGAATGGGGGGTTAATAAGATTAAAAATCATTTACGGAAGCATTCAATCATTGCCAGTGCCCTTTATCTGAAACCAAAATGATTGATGAATCACAGAGCCAGATAATCTTTAAAATCCAATATAGGTTGATTACGCTATCGACGGCACAAAATCATCCATTAAAATATACTTTTGAATAAACGATGCTGGTTTTTATCGGCTCATCGAGAGTTGGTCCAGACTACGTAAACTTCTGCATTTATTTCACCTTATTCTTCGATCATGGATTGGTAAGTTCAACGGTTGTCTATTCCACTCCGTACTTTCTAACCAATCTTTATATGATGTCCGGGGTTTGATCTTAACCGAAAATCAGAGGATATAAACGGACCCGCACAAGCTCCTAACCCTACATTATTATCAGACTCAGGTTTATATGAGCAACACAGATGGTAGATCCGATCTTTATCGATGCCCGTCCTGTCCCTTTTTCTGAGTATTATAATTTCGATCGAATCTCTAAATTAGTCCGTAACGTTCAATATATTTTTCGCCTTAATCCCCATGCATCGCTCCTGTTCACTGCATACTCAATAGCAGAGTTTGATTCTCAGACCAAAGTTGATAATTTCTTTAACCTATTTTGCCGCTTGTCCTAAGCATATATACAGGACTGCGGTCGTTATAATCGAACAGCAGCTCATCAGTTCCTCAGTGATACTGGTCATTTTCGAAATACCGAGTTGTGAGAGTATTTACAGGTGGATAATGACAGGATTCGGGTATTCATTTTTTGTCTCAGTCATTATTGTGTGCAGGGAATTTTTCCGACTCCCTGCTATTAAAATTAAAATTAAACTTAGACGGATTGTTCATCAGCAGTAGCGGAAATAATCACGAATAGTTCTCTGAAGGCAAAGCGCTAACCTCACGTAAATAGAATGATACCGTAGCAAAAAAAACTGTTCATGATGCCTTCTATAAGCCCTCAACTGTGCCACCGACCATACCCAGACATACTTAACTCTAACCGATTGTGCCAGTTTTAATGAAAAGTTCTACTTTCACTGGAGTCGAGGTCCCCTGCTACTACAGGCTTCAAAACACCTTAATTTCCTTAGCTATAAATCGATTATGAGGAGTCAGTCATTCAGGCAATCGCTATTTTCACCACGGAAAAACAGCCATAACCTAATGATATACATGGGTTTTTTTAAAATTTTCACGGTGAAATCCCCTAAAGTTCGCAATAATTGATCATTTAGTCTAATTTGAAGGGCCAGCCACATCCTATGCGCTGAGAGATATTGGATAAAAATCATTAGATGTACAACTTGATTCAACAGAAAGTAATTGAAAGATCGAAGCTTACTCTATAAAACTTAGGGTGTCATTACACACTATTAACATCTCACGCCACTAATCCCCATTTACATTTCAGCAGTGAACCATTTAGCCTTTCTATGTGATTTAAGATTACTTCTCAACTGAATCCGGTTCGTTTATTCTTATATGACTTACCAGTTAAGAATAAACGAAACTGTAAGTCCGTAGATTCATAGCTAAGATTATGTTGACCGAAATTAAAGAAAAAATCTTGCACAATTTAAAATGCTCACCAACCGAGTTTTTTATAATTAAGCTGTTAATGTCAGAAATTCATTAAAAAATAGCCATCAATATAGCAACAGCAATCAGATGTTTATGGCACTATTGCAATCATATATATAAGGAAGATATGTTGCATTTTAATAAAATGCCGCTAATTGAAGCCGTGTATCTTAAGATGATGGCATTCAGCCAATGCCTCTTAAATCATGTCAAAATTAGCAGGATTTTTCAGTTAGTTTAAATGGTTGCAGTATTTTTGTTAAAGAAACAGAATAAAATGCCCTTAGGATTCATAGCATACGATTTAACTCATGCGGTGTCAGATTACATTAAAGAATTCCAATTTTAACCTTTAAGTAATCAATTAAAGTGTGTATAGAGTGATTTGACAGGATGAAGAGTGTTGTCAATTTTAACTGCACATTTAAGCTCTTGATTAGACATACTCTTAATTATACGAGCTGCTGTAAGAGTAAAAACCATAGGTCAGATCTAATGACTAAACTCACAACTTTCAACTTCCGTAGCAAGTGCTGAAAAATAAGCAATCCAGGCTCATTCATGTATTGAGTTTTATACCTACGCAAATGTCTTTTGCAATTAAGAGTTATCTCTATCACGGAGGCGATTGAGATAAAATTGCTATGGGACCTGCTGTCCAAATATCGGGGGTTTAATTTGCTTTTTAGATCTTCTTAATCTGCGACTTTATTACTATAACAGTGCCAGAATAATGATGTTATGAGAAGAAGGCGCACATTGATGAAAACATTAACACAATGCAGCCTGATATCAGGTTAAGTGGCTTCCCATGATGGAATCTGCATTACGAAATAATTTATGGGTTAGAATGTGCCTTACTGTACTTCAAACAGCGTATTTATACCCTGTTTGAAGGGTATTTCCACCGTTTCCATTCATGTAGCATCTGCTAAAATTCATCCAACTCTTTGATGGCAAGGTATATTCTGTTCACCTAAAAGTCTGTCTTATGAGCTATCAAACATCTCAATGCGTGACTGACGTTCCTGTTATGGTCAACAGGAGGCAACCTCATCCTGTCTCCTTAAAGAAATGATGAGGCGTAGGTTTTACTTAGACCTGCCCCTTGAATCAAAGTTGCTGTTTAATTTGTATTAAACAATGACTGAATCTGCACCAGAGAGGCGTTTAATTCTATAATCTGTAATGATTAATAATCACTAAAATATCGTGAACTTATCGCGTTAAAAAATATGATTATTGTGATAATCATCCGGATTTCGTGCGGATAAGAAAGGGGGGGCAAGGACCGGTGTTCACAGTATTAAGTGTATAATTGATCGATTTATTTGATTTCAATCTAATCTTCGGCCTTAAACGTATAAATGTTAAAAGTCATAGCCGCGCTTCTAATCAGTGCAACTTATATAATATTTAACAAGAGCGATAAAGCACAACGCGTTTCTACAGAGTTAAGATTAATATAATTACAAAATTCTCTCTGGCGACGCATTGTTGATTATAAAATTGCGGGAAAAAAATGACCAATCGATACAAAAAGTAGCTGAATACTCTCAGCAATCAGGAATTGATATTTACGTTATCTGACGTTTACGCTTATTGAACCTTAATTTTTTATAACTCACGCTTTACGATATTTAAAACCATAAATTTTTTGCGAGCATACTTTTGCTATCACATACTTTCCATAAGCTTAATAACGTCAGAATTTAAGATCAGTTGGTATTTATGGGAATAAGGCTTTTGTGTATTGCTTGATTATAAACCCGGAAAAGCGCAGTAGTAAGGACTCATCATGTTGTTTCCAGTAAGATAAATTGTCTAAAGCCTGTAGCTTCAACCCTCATTTATTACAATGTACGAATATTTGCTATCAAAGTCCCTGACTTTTACCGTTAGTTTTCTCTGCGATTGATAAAAAAAACAGTATGTAATTCCATCCTTGTAAAAAATCTAAGGAGTTGCCATGGTTTTTTTATGAGTATCATTAAAATCTTTGCTCTGAAATCGGAATGAAATGGAGGTCGGATAAATGATGGTCATCATATTCAAATTAACATAGTCCCTACCTATTTTCCCAAGACTTTCATAAATATAAACATTAATAAAAGCTATCAGACAGTTTCCCAACTAATGAACCTGACGAAAATCGCATTATCGAGGTATGGTAGTATTCAATAATTTTTTGCCATTTTTGACAGAAGAGTCAGGACTACCATTACTATATTAAGCGCCCATATCAAAGACAATAATGCCCCCGTAGTTGCCTTATGTATATTGACAAAATGGTTGCCATATCAATTACTTGATTTAGTTGATAAGCAGTAGATGATGTTTAAAACAGGGGGTGTGATTAGTGAGGCTGCCGATAAGGCGTACATTGCCCAGACCATATTTATAATGATCTGGAGAGTCAATCCACTTCGTTATTCCTGTTGACAGACCCACTCGTCTCTACCGGTTTATTAAATCATCCTAATTTTGCGGCCTTTGTGTTTTCATCGAAAATCTAAATGATAAGCATGCCAAAACATAAATATTACTTATGTTTTAGTTGTTAGTTTTTAGTGAAAGCCTGATTATAGCCGATAAATTGACAAGAATTTATTTCTTAAATATCATTAATTTACCCTGAAAACAAAATTATACTTATTTTAAGGTAAATGCTATCGACGGCCTCTATCCTGTTTGATGAGAAAATAGCCAGTGTTATGAACAGTCCTGTAACGCAGTAGCGAGGCAGCCTTGCTTTTCCATCTTTCTTTTGTCGAGCCAAGTCTATAATTCACCTGAAAATCGAATAAATAACATCGTGTTTAAAAAATAATGGGGGAGGGTGTGTCACTATTTATCGGTGAAAGAGCAGCTTGTGAATGAATCAGCACAATTCATTATTACCCTGTTGTATTCACCGTTATTAATTCACTTTGAGGACTAAAATGAATATCTTTAAGATCACGCTAGCGGCATGCTTATGCGCCCTGAGTTTAAACAGCTTTGCTTCAGCTTTCCCGACTTCGGTTTTGATGATGAGTAAGGGAAAAGACGTGGGGTGTGTCGAACTACCTAAAACCCTGGCAAAGATTGATATCTCATCAGAACTTCAGGATTCAAATGCTGATCATTCACAGATAACTTTCAAAGGTGATGTAGTTTTACGCTTGACGCTACGTACCGGTGAGGTGGTTATAATTCGTGGTCAGGAGGTGATGTTCAAATACGACGCTCATTCTCCCAGTGTGAAAAATACCGCGCCAGAGATCCCGCTCTAAGATCCCATGAGGATAGGCTCCTGAATAAGCTCACAAAAGCGGGACGGTGTCTGAATTGAGTGGATAATGTGGCGCCTTAAAGCGCAATGAACTTTTACCGCGATATGGGGGACATCATTTGTTTCATGACGTTTTTACTTAATGTGCCCAAAGTCTGATTTCGTAGTGCTCAACTAAAACTGGCCACCGCTTAAACGATTTACCAATGCGCTTGTGTTAATCTAAGGTTGTATTTACGTAGCCTTATTAGGCTGTAATACCCGACAGATATCATGAGTGGCTGCGCGAGCCGCTTCGCTAATGTTTACATAACCTTCACTGGTTACTACGCGTTTTAAGGCTCCAGAAGACGCGTTCCATCGGGCTGTTAGCCCGGCAGTTTCCTCATAGTCTCTTGATCCACCTGATCCGATAACGCCATAACAGTAGCCTGAACTGCCTGCTGGTGTAGTGGCCCCTTACACTATAGAACATCACTCCGCAAGCTTCTCCACGGGTTTCTTAGGGCACATCCAGCGCTTTAACAGTCAGTCGGCTGTCCGGTGAGAACGACATTACCCATCCCTCCGTTTTTTTCTCGCTAAAAGGAGGAAACAACGGCGAGGTAAGGCCAGCGGTTCCCTGTCCAGATATTTGTCACGTCGGCACAGGACATCTGACTAGGCTCATAATTGCATACTGCCGCGCAAGGTGAATAGGTACAGCGATGTATTCATGGGCACCGCGATATACCGATGAGTGGGTTGCTGGCAGTTCACCAGGGCTTTTTCATGAGCCTGCCAGCAAGCCATCGTTCAATCCTTAAGACGCTCACCGGTGCCATGATCGCTAGAATTCCTGCGCCAGCAGAGTCATGGCTGATGTTATGCAGCTCCAGAAACTGGCCGCATAATAAAGCCTGTCTGCCGCCAGCTTTGCAGGAAGATTTATAGCCGCTGCGATAAACTCCGATTATGTGGCGGAGTGTGGCTACAGAATAAAGCGCACTGAGTTTTCAGATTACCGGGAATTATTTATCAAATCTGACATCAGTAGCGAGGTACCATTTTACTATTAATTGAATAATTTCAGCACGTTGCAGAATTTTTTTATGCGTGCGTCATTCGATTTGTTCCGGAGTTATGAGGTAGTTTCTGACACTTACCCGGTCGGTCATCACGCAATTGCGTTACCCATCGTGTCATGTCAGTAAGACCAACATCCATAGCACTGAAAGTATATACAACGCTATAATTCTGGTCAGCGACCAGTTGGGTGGATTCGCGTTTGACTCTGCGCTGAAATTTCTGCTTTTCACGGGCACACCTGTGTTGTTCTGAGGTGAGCATTTCACCTCTGTTAAGGTAGCCAAATTCAGTAAAACTGCTGTTAAGTAAAGATGCAGAGCTAATCTCCGGACTTTAACCGGCACTGTAACTCACTACGGTAATCTTTTCTGATTGTTAATCAACTGTTTGTGCCAGGCCCATGCGGTCATATTAGCTTTTCCCAGGTTACTGCGTGCCGGCGATCCTTTGCGATCAAGGATCTTATTAACGAAAATCAAAGTAATGTGAACAGCTGTATCAGATTTATTATTATCAACGGTTCCCGTGTTTTGTTGATTTTAATCAGTTTAAGTACAGCCCTGGCAACTCGATCAATGCGCTGTCTGCAGAGACTATCTCTTCCGGCTGGTGGAGCTTTTGATAATTAAATGCTGTTGTGGCAGTCAGCCCCGAAGTGTTATGCAGTCCGTAACATAATCAATTTCGCCACCTGTCTTGTTGTTCCTGAGGAATCTTGATAGACAGGAATAAACGTGACGAATGCAATAGCCGCCACGTTTAGCTTAAAGACTCTGATGCAGAGTGGACATGCCAGCGCTGATACTTGGCCTGAAAGTGCCTGAGAGTGCCTGTAACAAGCGTGGAGGGCAAGGGAGTGATAACAGCATGGTCTCTCAACATTACTGATGGGTGAGCGCTAGGGACGGCTGGGTCAATGATTCACTTAACAATTGGGTTGTATCCTGGGTTAAGACCAAACTATCGGCCACATATCGTATCGACATTGTCTTATTGAAAGAGTTGTGGGCATATGTCCCGTCTGTAATTTACATGATAATAAACCTGAAAAATTCTGTCTGACGAGATGGCTCACTATACTCAAGAGGTCTCATTTATTTCCCCCTGAGACATAGTCAAAATTTTCACCGTAATTTTCAGGTAGCCTGATTGTTGCCACCCGGGTTGTATGTCAGGGCTGTTATCAGCCCGGGTTTTTTCATGTTTAACGGGTTTTGTCAGAGACCTTGCTCTTTCCTGCCTTTAGCGTTTGTTCTTCCGGCTCATCTTACAGTCCGAGAGAAATCATTTTGGGACTACGAATTCTCTGCCTGGCCACTAACGATGTTTGTTCACTCACGAACTTTACAGTTATTCACTACTCTGGCCTCTGCTTTTGTCTGTTTCGAAGGTTTCCTTTTTTCTCAAAAAATGCAGTCTCAATATGTGTTGTTATCACCATACGACTCCGTGGAAATGAACGGGTTATCCACTTATCCACTGGGTAGATCCCAATAAATTAGATCAATATGAGATCCCTATAGATCCTAAGTAGATCCCGGATCGCTGTAGCCCGCGCCAGTTCTGGGGTTGGCCGGGTTCTACATAAGCTATAATGTGGTAAGTATAAACTGTGAGGAGTTTACTATAATCGATAAAAAGTGAAAGATAAGCTGTAGTTGGAACTTCTCATAAGCTATAGTGAGTTTTGGCTTGAGAAGGCTGTTTTACTTGTGGATAGTTTTCTATTCTATGGATCATCCGGTTAGATCATTTCTGTGAACGTTTCAATCTATCTATTCACAGCACCTGAACAGATGATCTCGCTCTTCACACATCTGAAATCGAATGGGAATGCCTGTGGCTGGTGAAAATCTTGATCTGACAAAATTTTTTGAAGAAAAAAATAGCACATCCGGCGAAATTGTAACGCTAACACCTAATGCTAATAATACGGTGCAGCCCGTGGCATTAATGAGATTGGGCGTATTTGTACCAACGCTTAAGTCACTGAAAAACAGCAATAAAAACACCTTTTCAACCACGGACGCAACTGAAGAACTGACGCGTCTGTCTCTGGCAAAAGCTGAGGGTTATGAAAAGGTTGAGATTATAGGCCCGCGTCTTGATATGGATAATGATTTTAAAACGTGGGTAGGAATTATCCATTCCTTTGCCAAACACAGAGACCAAATCATTGGTGATAAAGTCCAGCTTCCGTTTGTTGAATTTGCAAAGCTCTGCGGCATACCTTCAAGCCGGTCTTCCAGGCAGCTAAGGGAAAGGATCAGCCCCTCGTTAAAACGTATCGCAGCCACGACAATATCCTTTGCCAGTAACTCGGGAGATGAGGGCAGGGAGTACATAACCCACTTAGTACAATCAGCATTTTATGACACAAAGAAAGACATAGTTATACTTCAGGCAGATCCCAAGCTGTTTGAACTTTATGAATTTGATCATAAAGTCCTTCTTCAGCTTAAAGCCATCAACGCGCTTAAACGACGTGAGTCCGCTCAGGCTCTTTATACCTATATAGAAAGTCTGCCTAAAAACCCTGCGCCTATTTCACTCGCTCGCCTGCGTAATCGCCTCAACTTACGTTCCCCGGTTTTCTCACAAAACCAGACAGTTAGGCGTGCCATGGAACAACTGAAGGAGATTGGTTACCTTGATTACAGTGAGGTCCAGAAGGGGAGAAATGTTGCGTTTATCGTCCATAACCGTAACCCGAAACTCAAAGCGCCTAAAGCGGAAAAACTAGAGACACCTGTCGCGCCAGCAGATCAGAAAAAGATGGATCCTGAGCTACAGGAAAAACTTAATTTGTTGAATAAATTGGGTATTTCATTGGATGACCTTGAGAAACTTTTCAAATCTAAGTAACTATAAGCTGTAATGAGCTAAGGAATCAGTAACTAGGCTCATTACAGTTTATGTTCAGTTAACTAGTTGATTTTAATATATATATATTGAGCGAGTTTGTCCGTATTTTTGCTTTTCTCCTTATAGCTTATCATTGGCTCCCTGATATTCGGTTTTACTCGTTATAGCTTATCAAATCATATTTTTACTCGTTATAGCTTATCTATAAATCCCCCATACTTCCTATAGCTTAGCTTTTTAGCCATGTTCACTCACTATAGTTTATAACAAAAGGCGGTACCGGCTTAGGTTACTCGTTATAGTTTATGGCGACGACTAATCAGGGATGCATTTACTTGCCATAGCTTATGTTCATAACCGCTTAGTGAGGCCCCGACCGGTAACCATGACTTATCAGGGGGATGATTTACTCACTATAGTTTATATATGCCAATTGACGTTTTACAACGCATTACAGCTTATGCTGCAATACCCCCCTGGTAATCACTAACCTGTAAATATCTGTTTTTATTATATGTTAGTGTTCACTGACTTTTATCCAAACCTGTGATGGGTGTTAAAATACTCACTATAGCTTATGTTTATCTTTTCATAGCTTATGCATTTCTATGGAGAGCGTTACCTCTTCATAGCTTATATATATTCTATAGAGAGTAATAAAGAGTAATCGATTTTAATTGCAAATAACTTCATTTGTCTAATAATATCAAGTATTTAACTATCTAAGTCTATGCGTTACGTTGTAACAGACTGTTAAAAGTCATTTTCTTCTCACTTTTGTGAGCCAGAGGCTAATATCCTGGAGATTTCTCAGTCCGCAGCGTCGCTAATACAAATCTGCATGATGTCTTTATATAAGCTGTAATGAGTTAACAACATTCCCCGGTGTTGTTGTGTCCAGTCATGATTATCGCGTGATGAAACGCTAAATCCCGATGCCGGCAGGGGAAGAAATCTGAATAAGACAGCCTTCTGCATAAACAAAATTCGCCTGCCCGAAGTACGGTGTGAAATGTGAGAGACCAGAGGTGAGAGCCTATTTCGAGTAATCATTACAGTTGAGCAGGAAGGATTAGCGCGGGTAGATCTTTAGGTAAAGGAGTCTGAACCTTCCTGGCCTCGCCATCACCTCCAACTGCTATGCCGCGTCCTCACCCAGGTACGACAGCGCGCCGCCGCAGTCCGGGCAGCAGGCTTCAGGCGGTTCTCATCGCGCGGGAGGGATGCCGGGAACGCCTCACGCGTGCGGCTCTGCCGCAGCGGGCGCGGCACCGGCGGGTCCTCCACGCGACCGGTGCACGCTGCATGGCGGTGAGCCGGCCTCTGTCTGCGCGATGCGCTTCGCGACTTTTTCAGAACGGCTGCCGAAGTTCATGCGCTTC